>Ga0335081_10004475_pt1 | contig 22022 bp, 17 predicted proteins | sample Lox_Sample_35_FD_206713 | JGI IMG/M metagenome (GOLD analysis project Ga0335081, IMG submission 206713) | Soil microbial communities from Loxahatchee National Wildlife Refuge, Florida, United States - Lox_Sample_3.5 | ecosystem: Environmental > Terrestrial > Soil > Wetlands | place: USA... | reverse complement strand
AACGCGCGGAGGGACGCCAGTACGTACCGCGCGGTTCATGGCGAATCGCGTGCTGGCGCTTGTGGAACACCCAGCCCCGCGCCGGGCTGCGGACCGCCCGGCGCGCGGAATGGGTGAGTAACCTTCGCCCTCTGTCTTCGGCTGCAACCTACCTTCGGCTATCACACGACGAGGTGGTCGAAGTCTCCATCCTGGGCGCCCCGGATCAGGGCTTCGATCTCGGCACACGTGTAAATCAGGGCTGGGCCCTCGGGATACCGGGAGTTCCGCAGCGCGATCTGGCCATCCGACAACCGGGCCATCTCCACGCAGGTCCCCTGCGAGTTGCTGTGGTGGCTCTTCAGCCAGGCCGCCTCGCGCAGCTTTCCAGCGGGTATCCCGTTGTATGCGTATATCACCTAATATCCTCCATTATCTTTCTAATGATCCCTGCCGTCTTTTCAGGAGGTTCGCTTGCCACGCAGAGCCGCTCCATGACCTCGGTGTATTTGTCGATGTCCTCACGCCGGTCGAGGTAGAGAGCGCTGGTGAGCTGCTCTGCGTAGATTACGTTCGGCAGGTCGGGCTCGGGGAAGCGCAGGATCGTGAATGGACCACTCTCCGCCGCGTGCCCGCCGGAGCGGAACGGCATGACCTGGAGGATGACATTCGGGAGCTGCAGCGCACCGAGGAGGTGTTCAAGCTGGGCCCGCATGACCTCTGGGCCACCGATCAGGCGTCGCAGCGCAGCCTCGTCGATCACCGCCCATAGTCGTGGCGCACCGCCGGGGCGGGTCAGCAGCTTCTGGCGGTCCATGCGCAACCGGACTCTGCGGTCGACCTCTTCTTCCGCCGCACCTGCCTGACCAGTGCTCATGATCGCCCGAGCGTACTCCTCGGTCTGCAGCAACCCGGGTACGAACTGGACTTCATAGGTGCGGATGAGTGTTGCGGCGTCCTCCAGGCCGACATACACCTGGAACCAGCTGGGGAGAAGATCATTGTACCGGTGCCACCAGCCGGGAAAGTTGGCCTTGGTCGCAAGATCGAGCAGTGCCTCGCGTTCGTCCTCATCCGTTACCCCGTAGAGGGCGAGCAGGTCGGCGACGTCGCGTTCCTTGAAGCTCACCCGCCCGAGTTCCATCCGGCTGATCTTGGAGCCGGAGGCCCGGATCGCATACCCGGCTTCGTCGCGCGAAATGTCCTTGGCCTCCCGCAGACGGCGTAGCTGGGAACCCAGCAGGATGCGGAGAACGGTGGGACCGCCCTCAGGCTGAGCCTCGATCACCTCTCCCCTCCTGGCTCGTTCGTGTACCGGGCCTGCGCCGCGTCGACCGTCGCACGCCAGCTCCCACCGAACTCGCCGGTAAGTCGATGAACCGCCCAATTGCACGTGCATTTGGCCTTGCATCTGCAAGGGTTACAAGCGATGATAGCGCGGGTGGACCGAGGTTTCCGCTGTGCGGCCAAAAGCAGTCGACGGGGGCAGTGATGACAGCACAAGAAGCCCCGGTGGCCCTTCTCGGCGCTTTAACCTGCGGTGCCGCCGCGCCCGACGGCATTCTAGCGGCCGGTTGCCCCGGCACGGTCGATTGCTCCGGCACCGCGGATTGCTCCGGCACCGCCGATTCTGCCGGGAAAGCTCACGCGGCCGCTGTGGGCGAGAAGATCTGGAACGAGGCGGGGTGCGCTCTCCGTGGCCGCCCGCAGTCAGTCAAGCTCGCGCGCGACTTCGCTCGCGAGACGCTGGCCGCCTGGGGGCTCGCCGAGATATGCGATGACGTGACCCGGGTCCTTTCCGAACTGGTTACCAATGCGCTGATCCACACCTTGCCGCGCTCATCGCAGGCATCGTGGGCTCGGCCGATCCGGGTGTGCCTAAGCATGCAGCCGGCCCAGGTGGTGTGCAAGGTAGCCGACCCGGGGGCTGGCGCGCCGGTGCTCGGTGCTCCGGACTGCTGGCGCGAGGGCGGGCGGGGGCTGCAGGTGGTTGACTCCTGCAGCGACCGGTGGGGCTGGCACCCGCTGGATGGGCACGGCAAGGTCATCTGGGCCGCCTTCCGCGTTCATGGCTGAGCAACAACCATTGCTGAGCCATCAGAGCCGGCCATCAGCTGCGCGGGCGGACCTGAAACGATCCCCCTGTCCGACGGGCGGGTGTCGAACGCGGGTTGCCGCGAGGTCGCGGGCCCACATATCACCGTGCCGTCACTGATCCGGAACACGCTGCCATGCCACGGGCAGCTGACACGGTCACATCGTGATCATCAGGGAGTTCGGTCAGCACCCTGACGGTCCTGCCGGCAGGGTGCGAGGAATCCCTTCTCGATCGCCGCCGCGATCAGTTCTCTCGCGTAACCGCCGAGTGCCGGGGAGCCGTCCTCGATGAGGCGCACCTTGTCGAGCACCTGATCGGCCGTGACGCCGTGCGCGCGCCACGTGCCGCCGTCCGTGTGGTAGTTGGCGAGCACCGGCTGCAGCCGGTCAAGCGCCCTGGCGAACCGGGCCGCGGGGGTGCGGCGCTCCTCGAACTCGTCCCAGACGGCGCGCAGCCGACCTGCCTGATCGGCGGGAAGCAGCGCAAAGATCCGGTCCGCGGCCGCGTGCTCGGCCTGGTGCGCCCGGGCATGCGCAGCATCCGCCGCATAGAGAAACGTATCGCCCGCGTCGATCTCGACGATGTCGTGCAAGAGCACCATGGTGATCACATGGCCCATGTTGGTTCCCCGCGGCGCGTACTCGCCGAGGGTCACCGCCATCATGGCCAGATGCCAGGAGTGCTCGGCGGAGTTCTCCCGCCTGGACGAGTCGAGGAGGGGGCTCTGCCTCAGTACGCTTTTCAGCCGGTCGATCTCCTTGAGGAACCGCAACTGCTGATCCATGCGCTCCATGCCGCCATCCGATCACATTCGCGGCGCGGTGGCGGGACGTAGCGGCCTCATCACAACACACCCCGGCCCGCAGCTATCCCCGTCTGCGCAGCAGTGCCGCCTGTAGCGTCAGCCCCGGCCCGAATGCCAGCGTCACCACGGCCGCGCCTGGTGCCAGCACCGGCCGCAGCCGCTCGAGCAGCAGCAGTGCGGTGGCCGAGGAGCAATTGCCGTAGTCGCGGAGCACCTCCCGGGAAGTGTCGAGCGCGCCGCCCGGCAGGCCGAGCCGGTCGGCGACGACATCCAGGATGCGTGGCCCGCCGGGGTGGACCGCCCAGCCGGCGACGCAGGCCGGGTCCAGCCCGTGGCGGTCGAGCAGTCCGGTGACGACCCCGTGCACGTGCCTGGCGAGGACCCCGGGTACCCGGGGTGAAAGCCCCATCCGGAAGCCGTGGTCTGTCACGTCCCACGTCATGTAGGCGCTCGCCGTCGTATCGGTCACGGCTGTCAGGTCGGCGACCTCAAACCCCGGCCCGTCCGGGGTGACCACTGCGGCCGCGGCCGCGTCGCCGAACAGCGCGTGCGCGACCACCTGGGTGAGATCGACGCGGCCCGGTGCGGTCGGCTGAACGTGCAAGCTGGGCAGTTCGACGCAGAGCAGTACCGCGGGCCGCCCGCGCGCCCGGGCGAAATCCGCCGCGACGCCGAGGCCGGGCAGCGCTGCGTAGCAGCCCATGTGGCCGATCAGCAGCCGGTGCGCGTCGGGGGCCATGCCGAGGTCGCGCGCGACCAGGATGTCGAGCCCGGGAGTGATGTAGCCCGTGCATGAGGCGACGGCGAAGAGCCCGATCTCGTCCGCCCGCAGGCCGGCCGCGTCCAGGGCCGCGGCCACCGCGTCCTTGCCGAGCGGGACCGCGGCCCCGCCGTACAGTGCCATCCGGTCGCCGGTTCCCCAGCCTGACACGTCAAGGTCCGGCGGGATCGCGACACCGTGCCTGGTGCGGACCCCGCTGCCCTGCCAGATCCGTTCCGCGCGCGAATCACCGCTGTAATGCGCCCGGAAGAACTCGTCCCATAGGCCCTGCTGAGGGCAGGCCGGCGGCACCGAGTGGGCGACCGCGGCCACCGTCACCACCGCGGTGTCTCCGCGTCGGGGTCCAGGCCGAGGGCCGCGCAGCCGAGCCAGTCGGCGCACACATCGCTGGTCGCCGGCTGCAGGGCGCCGCACCGCGCGTCACGGTACAGCCGTTCAAGCGGATGGCCGCGGCGGGTAGCCGACGCGCCGCAGGCCTCGAGTACGGACGCGGCGACCTCCTGGGCCGTGTCGCCGGCGAAGAGCTTGGCGCGCCATATCCAGCGGCTTGTCGCGGCGGCACCTGGTTCGGCGTCTACCTGCCGTGCCGCCTGGCGTACGATCTCACGCGCGGCGCATGCCTGCGCGTCGGCGCGCCCAATCCGGGCGCGCACGGCACCGGCGCCGCCGAGTCCCCGGCCAGCTAGGTCGGCCGCGGCAGCGTCAACGGCGGCACCCGCGAGCCCCGCGTAGACCGCTGCGTACGAGGCCACCAGCCACTGGGGCATCACTTGCGCCATGAGCAGGGTGATTCCCTCGACGCCGCCGAGCAGGGCGTCCCGCGGCACGGTTACGTCGAGGTGCAGATCATCGCTGGCCGTCGCCCGCATGCCGAGCGAATCCCAGGTCTTTTCAACCCGGACGCCGTCCCCCGCCGGCACCAGGAAGTAGCTGACGTTGTCGTCGCGCCTCGCGGCGACCAGGTACGCCTGCGCGTGCCCGGCACCGGAGCAGAACGCCTTGCTGCCGATGACGTGCCAGCCCGCCGGGACCGGCGCGTACGACGTGCGCACCCGCGACAGCCGTGACCCGATCCCGCGCTCGGACATCGCCACCGCGTAAAGGGCACCGGCCGCCGCCGCGCGCAGCACGGCGTCGCGGTAGGCGAAGAACTCCTCGGCCGCACCGAGCGCCCTGGCGGTGTCCTCCGGCGTGCGGGCGAGGGCGCCGGTGACCGACGCGTGCATGTTGTAGATGAGCGCGGTTGCCGGGTTTCCCTCCGCCAGCGCCATCGCCACTTCCGCGTAGTCGGCGAAACCGGCGCCGACACCACCGAGGCGGGCCGGCACCATCAGGCCGAGCAGGCCCGCCTCGGCGAGATCGGTGAAATCCTCGGCCGGGAAGGCGCCGTCGGCGTCATAACCCGCGGCCCGTTCGGCGAGGCGCGTGGTCAGCTTCCTTGCCACCTCGATGGCGTCGCGTGGTGTCATGCACGTTCCTTTACCCCGACGGCCTGGAACAGCACCGAGGTCGAGCGGGCCGGCACCATGCGGACGTCCGGCCGCAACCGGGCGATCCAGAGTGCCGCGTCGCGGGCATCTGGCCGCAGCCCGCGCAGGCGCAGGCGCACGCCGTGCCGGGCACACTCGGCCGTCAGCGCCCGCCTGTCGACGAAGAGTGCCGGATCATGCAGGTTGCGCGGCGCCCCACCGGGCAGCCGTTCGGCGACCGAGATAGCGAGCACCCGGGCGAGCCATGTGCTGGCGATCGTGTCGATGATGAGCGTTCCGCCGGGCCGCAGCACCCGGCAGCACTCGCCAACCACCGCGCGCAGGTCGGCGACGTGCTCCAGGATCTCGCCCGCTGCGACTACATCGGCCGTCTGGTCGGCGAGCGGCAGTGCGTGCACGTCACCGCGCAGGACGTGCCGCAGCCCATGGCCGCGGGCGATACCGACCGCTGATGGCGACAGGTCGACGCCGACGAGCGAGTAGCCGGTTCCGCGTAGGCGGGGGGCAAGCAGACCGCCGCCGCAGCCGACGTCGACAAGAACGGCGCCGGGCCGGGGCGCCGGCGGAACCAGCGCGGCGCGCGCCGCCGCGAGCCAGTGCAGCATGGCGAACGCGCCGTGCGGCTGCCACCACTGGTCGGCGAGGTCCTCGTACTGCGCCGGGTCGTTGCGCGGCCTCCGGCCTGGCGGGGCGCCTTCACTCACAACGAGAGCCTGGCCCAGGCGACGCGAATGGCCAAGTCCGCGGTACCGGATTCGTCGCGCCGCTCACCTGTCCGCCCAGTAGCGACCGGGACGCATGCCAGGCCCGCAACCGCACCCCCGGCGTTGCGATTCGTCATCTGATGACGATGCCGCCTTCCTGATTGACATAGAAGATTCCGAGGCAGCTCGGTTCGTTCTTTAGATGAGACGAAACGTCGCGTGACCAGCCGTCACGGTTGCGTCCTCAGCTTGATCCGCAGCCGTGAGTGCGTGCCGGAACCCGCCGCCCGCCTAACCGGCGTAAGCCACCACCGTCCCTCGCTCGCGGATGTCATAACCCGCTAGGCAGATCCGCTGTTGCCGCCAGCGGTACGCGGATGCTGGTTAGATTGAGAACTCCAGGGTCTGCCCATGACTGAGATCACGCAGATTGCCGTGATACCCGACGCGGACGGGCGGCTGGCGCCCGGGGCCGCTGCTGACCCGCACCTTGCGGTCCTCGATGCTCAGGGTAATCACGTGGTCGCGGTAGAGCAGGGAAAATGTGAGCGTTCCGAGGCGCCTTGGCCAGGACGGATTCAGCCAGAGCACGTCGTCGCGCAGTTCCACCCCGGCGAAGACCCGCTGCAGCACGTCGACCGTGCCGGTCATCGCCGCGAGGTGAATACCCTCGGCAGTGGTGCCGCCCTGGACGTCGGCGACATCACTGCGTAGCGCCTCGACGAACCACTCGACCGCGCGGTCCCGGTGGGCACGGGCCATTACCGACGCGTGCACCAGTGCGCTGAGCGTCGAGCCGTTGGACGTGCGGGCCAGGTAGTAGTCGATCGTCTCCGGGATGACGCGCGGATCCCATTCGTAGCCGAGGTGATCGAAAAGCTCGGTGAGCGGCTCTGCGGACAGCAGGTAGAACAGCATGAGCACGTCGGCCTGCTTGGAGACCTTGTACCTGTTGGGTGTGTCGCCCTCGGCCTCTAGGATCCGGTCGAGGCGGCTGATGTCGCCATACCTCGCCCGGTAATCTTCCCAGGCGAAGTCTTTCAGGTCTTCGTATCCCTCGAACTGGCTGATGATGCCGCCCTCGTGGAACGGGACGAACATGCGGCGGGAGACGTGTTCCCACTGTTCAACCTCTGTCGATGTCAGCCGCAGCTTCTCAGTGAGCTCGGTGCGGCGGTGGGGGGGCAGCAGGTCGAGTACCTCGATTGCGCGAAGCAGCAGCCAGGTCGTCATTACGTTGGTGTAGGCGTTGTTGTCGATCCCCGGCTCGGGGCTGTCCGGGTAGTGGGTGTGGAACTCGTCCGGGCCCACCACCCCCCGGATGACGTAGCGGTCCCGGTCGCGATCGTAGGTGGCGAGGCTCGCGAAGAACCGGGCGATCTCGACGATCATCTCGGCGCCCCGCAGCGCGAGGAATTCGCGGTCACCGGTGGCCTGATAGTACTGCCAGGTGCTGCGGGCAACCGCGATGCCGACGTGGCGCTGCAGGTACGTCGTGTCGGGCAGCCAGCGGCCCGACTTCGGGTTGAGATGCAGGAGGGCGCTCTGCTCTCGCCCGTCGCTGCCGGACTGCCACGGGTACATCGCGCCCTGGTGGCCGGATTCGCGGGCCGCCCGCCGCGCGGCGGGCAGCCGACGGTAGCGGTAGGACGTCAGGGACTTGCTCAGCTCCGGTAGCCGCAGGTTCAAGACCGGGAACACGAACAGGTCATCCCAGAAGATATGCCCGCGGTACGCCTCGCCGTGCAGGCCGCGGGCGGGAACGCCGACGTCGCGGTCCATGCTGTTGGGCGAGACCGTCTGCAGCAGATGGAAAATGTGCACCCGGAGCGCCGGCAGCATCCAGTCCTCCACGGTGTTGTGCAGTTCGATCGAGAAACGCGCCCACAGGTGAGCCCACGCGAGCACGTGCTGCTGAAGCAGTTCGTCGAACGAGTCCGCGTCCGCCAGCCAGTCGGCCGCCGCCAGGCCCACATCCGAGGTCCCGTGGTCCCGCGAGGTGGCGATGGCCACGGTCTTCTCTACCGTGACCGCGTCATCTGGGGCGACGTCGACGACGAACTCATGGCCGATCCGTCCCGGCTCCTCGATCACGGTCCTGCCGTCGTCCAGGTGCGCGCCGTTGCGGAACAGGCGGGTGCGGGCCGCCTCGCCGATGCGGATGTGCGACTGGCTGGTCTCCACCACAAGCAACACGGTCGCGGGTTCGAGGCTGCGCGCCTCGATGGGGACAAGGTGGCGGGTGGCCAGCCCCCGGTAGCGCGGGACGCCGGTGTTCTCAACGGTGCCGTCGAGCTCCGACCGGATGCGCAGTCGTCCTGACCAGTTCTCCGGCAAGATCGTTGTCTCCAGCGCGGCAAGGTGCGCGGCCCCCATGTGGACGAACCGGCGGGACGTGGCCCGCGTGACGCGGCCCTGGCCGTCGCGAATCCGCAGCCGGCGGGTCAGCACGCCGCGGCGCAGGTCAAGCTCCTGATCGTGCTCGAGCACCTCAGCTTCGCCAAGGTCCAGCCACGACCCATCCTCGGGGGCGAAGCTCAGCGGGAGCCAGTTCGGCGCGTTGACCAGGCTCTCGTTCTCCACCGTATGACCGGCGACGTCGTTCCGCAGCTCGTTGTAACAGCCCGCGATGTAAGTGCCCGGGTAGTGAACTCCGTCCGCCCACGACTCGGGCGCCGCGCCGCGGGTGGCGAAGTACCCGTTGCCGACGGTGCAGAGCGCCTCCCGCAGCCCTTCCTGCTGCGGGACGAATCCTTCATAGCGAAGCGCCCATCCCTGGAATGACTTGCCAACTACGCTCATCTTGGTTACCTGCAGATCCTCAGGATCTCCGCGCCGGGGTGGCTAGATTTTTCACAGCACGGATATCTCGGTTATCAGTAATTGTCCAGCTTCGCACGTCACGTCCCGTTTCCCCAGCCGGCCTCCGGCCCGGGAGCAGGGACCAAAGTCCCACGTCCGACGGGCCCCCGGGCGAAACACCGTCCGGGCGGGTGAAGGCATCGCCCGAGTCAGCTGCGCCGCCTGGTAGCAGTGCGCGGAAGCCGTTAAGGATATGGCCCGGGGGCTGCGGGCCAGGGTGCCGGGCGCACAGCCCTCGGCGCCCGGTGATCGCGGCGTCCACCGCCCGGCGGGCCGAAAGGCCCCATGGTATTCTCCCGCGTTCTCCTCAATCCCGGCGCATGAGGTCGGTCAGGTCGCCCTTGCGCTCGGTCCAGGACGCCCATGTCGGCGTAGATCCGCGTACATTTTCGCACCTGCGTGCCAGGAAAGGAAATGTCCGAGCCTAGCGCTCGCCGCTTAGGCCGGATGCAGGTCCAGTTTGTGGATGACGGCCACTCCGGGCACCCGTTGCGGACGCCGCGGCGGACGCTCGTTGGCGTCGCGCCGCGCGAGCGGTTCCCTACAGGCAGACGGACGGCTCGTGGTCGGCGTGACCGCCGGGCTCTAGCTGGAACGTGGAATGCTCCACGTCGAAGTGGCCGCGCAGGCACTCCTGGAGCACGTCCAGCATCTTCGCGCCGTGGCCCCCGATGAGCACAGCCGTATCGACGACTACGTGCGCCGATAGCACCGGAAGGCCGGAAGTGATCGTCCAGGCGTGCAGGTCGTGCACGTCGGTGACGCCGTCGAGTTCCGTCAGGTGGCGCCGCACCTCGTCGAGATCCACGCCCTTGGGCGTGGCCTCGAGCAGCACGTCGATGGCCTCCTTGAGGAGCCGCCAGGTGCGTGGCAGGATGAAGGCGCCGATCGCCAGCGAAGCGATGGCGTCCGCGCGGCTGAAGCCGGTCACCGCGATGATGATGCCCGCGACGATGACCGCCGCCGCGCCGAGCGCGTCTGACACGACCTCGATGAAAGCCCCGCGCACATTCAGGCTCTCCGCCTCGCCGCGGCTGAGCAGTAGGGCCGACGTGCCGCTGCCGAAAAGCGCGATGAGTCCGAACAAGATCATCAGCCCTGGCTTCACCACGGGCGGGCTGATGAGGCGGCGTACGCCTTCCACCAGTATGAACGCGCCAACGGCGAAGAGCAGCAGCGCGTTGACGGTGGCGGCGAGTATTTCCGCCCGTGCGTAGCCGAAGGTGCGCTGTGTCGTGGCGGGCCGGGTGGCGAAGTGCGCGGCGATCAGTGACAGCCCGACCCCCGCCGCGTCGGTGCCCATGTGCCCCGCGTCGGCGAACAGGGCGAGGGATCCGGTAACGGCAGCGCCTGCTACCTCGATGGCCAGGATCGTCAGGGTGATACCAAGCGCAAGCGCCAGGCGGCCACGATGGCGGCCGGTCGCCGTCGGGTGCTGCCCCGTCATATGGTGCGTTACCTTTCTGACACCTTCCAGCCTAAGCGAGCAACTCGTATGCCGGGTTGGTCATGATCGCGCTCCCGCCCCTGACCCCGGCGGGCCCATTGAGCCTGATCCGGCAGCCAGGCACCACGCCTGGGATGTGGGTACGGCCGTAGAACAGCGCGGTCACCTCACCAGTCGGGTCCGCGACCACGCAGGCGAGCACGCAACTGTGCTCCACTGGCCGGATCTCGATTTTGTGCACCCGGCCTTCCACGGTGGCCCGGCCGGGGCCGGTGATCGATCCGATGGGCGTCACGCCAGGTGGGACCGTGGGCCGCTCGTACTCGGCGAGGTGGGCGTCCAGTGTGGCGCCTGGTGTCCTCGCGGGCCGCCCAGCCTGCGTCTCGTGCAACACCTCGACACGGGCCTGCACGTCGAACGGGATGATGGTGGCCGCACTGTGCGGTATCCGGCTGACCACATGGGCGATCTTGTCGGCAGTGCGGTCGTGCAGCAGCCGGCCCAGCAAGGGTGAGTAGCTGCGGCGGGGTAGCACGACCGTGACGTGGGTGCCCTCGTGGCTGGCCTCGCGGGCGACGACCTCGGTAGCGGCCCGGGTCAGCCGCCGGTCCGCGCAGTCGATGAAATCGAGCGGGATGCCGCGATCGGCCCGCAGCCAGTCTTCGCGCAGTTTGTCCGCCTGCGCCTGGTCGATGACGAAGTGCACGCCGCGCAGCGAGGTGGGCCGCAGGCCACGCGCGTAGCGGAGCGCCGCGATCGTGGCGAGGTCAAAGTCGTCCACGAACACGAACACCGTGCGGCGCGGGTAGTTCGGCGGGTCCGGTGGTGGCCTGCGCCCGCCCAGTTTCTCCAGCACGTCGGCCTCCATCTGGTACTCGCGGTTGAGCCGCATGAGCGCGAGCACGAGCACCGGGAAGACAATAACCACGAGCCAGGCGCCCTCGGTGAACTTGACCACCGCGAATATCAGGACTATCAGCCCGGTAAGCGCGCCCGCTGAGGCGTTGATCACCAGCCTGCGGCGCCAGCCGGGCTGTTTGTGCCGTAGGTGGTACTTCGACATGCCGAAGCCCGCCATGGAAAAGCCGGTGAAGACGCCGATCGCGTAGAACGGCACGAGCTTGTTGACATTCGCGCCGGCGACGACCAGCAGTGCCAGCGAGACGACCGTCAGCACGATGATGCCGTTGGAGAACACCAGCCGGTGGCCGCGCTTGGTCAGCCAGCGCGGCAGGAAGGCGTCCCCGGCCACAAAGTTGGCGAGGAAGGGGAAGCCGTTGAAACTGGTGTTACCGCCGGTATAGAGGATCAGCGCTGTGAACGCCTGCAGGAGGTAGAACATGATATGACCGAAGATGCTCTGGCCGAAGATCAGCCGCGCCTCCTGGGAGATCACCGATGGGTAGCCGAGCAGGTAGGGAGTCGACCTCGTGACGTGCGCGAGCCAGGAGACCCCCGCCACGAGGAACCCGAGGATGGAGGCCATGATCACCATAACCCGCCGCGCGTTGGCGCCCTCCGGCGGACGGAAGGCGCCCACCCCGTTGGAGATCGCCTCGACGCCGGTCAGGGATGACCCGCCGTTGGCGAACGCCTTGAGCAGGATGAAGATCGTCGCTGCGGCCATCAGGGTGCTGGCGCGGCTGGGGGAGTAGAAGGTGCCATGCAGGGTGGCCGGGTCATATTGCGGCAGGTTGCCAAGCGTCTCCCTGACCAGCCCAGTGATGATCATCAGGATCATCGCCCCGCTGAACAGGTAGGTAGGCAGCGCGAACGAACGGCCCGCCTCGCGGATGCCGCGAAGGTTGCCGTAACAGAGCAGGATCACCACAGCGATCGTGATCTCAAGGCTGAACGGGCCGAGGACGGGCACCGCCGATACCACCGCGACCGTGCCCGCTGCCGTCTGCACCGCGACCGTCACCGTGTAGTCGATGAGCAGCGCCACCGCGGCGACCTGGGCGATCCGCGGTCCGAAGTTCTCCCGCGCCACCACATAGGAGCCGCCAGCCTTGGTGTAGACCGACACCACCTCGCGATAGGACAACGTGACGAGCACCAGCACGACGAGCACGACCCCGGTGATCGGAAGCACCACTGCGAACGCGGCGAGGCCGAGACCGCCAAGCAGCAACTCGATGAGGATCTCTTCGGTGCCGTACGCCGACGAGGAGATGGCGTCCGGGGAGAGCACGCCGAGAGCTAGCGGCTTGGACAGCCGCTGCTCCGAGAGTTGCTCGTTGACCATCGGCGGCCCGAGCAGCCGGCGCTTGGCGGAGTACCAGAAGCTCTCCGGCACATCGCCGCGGCTGCCGTCGAGAAGATCGACTGCTCTGCGCACGGCCACCGATCTGCGCCTCCGTCCGCTCGCACCCGACGTGGCCTTCATACCACCGCAGGTCAGCTGATGGGGTGCCGGGGCCGGCGCCTAACCTGCATAGAGATCGGGCACGCTCGCTTGTTTGCCCCGAACCGGGCTCCGATGAAATAGACTGTCGTAGCAGTGCTGCGCATGAGGTGCGCCGAGCGTAGGAGGTGAGGATCTTGTCAGAGCGAAGTTGCAGTCCGGACGAACCTCACCAGTCCACCCTCGCCCGTCCGCGCAGACCCAGCAGCGCTGACCGCGATTTGGCAGTGGGCCCATAGAGCCCGGCGTCACCGGGGTCGGGCCACCGAAGCGCGTTTCATCACGCGCTTGCAGGTAAGGCACGGCCTTTCCATCAGGGCCCTGATGGGCTGATCTCTTTGTGCATACACGCTTGCTGGTGCGGTGCCTTCGCGCCGTGCGGCGTCGTTTGCGCGTGCCAGTCGCGGTCGCCAGGCCGGCCTGTGCCCGATCCCGATCCCCAGCGGATGGGAGTTCGGCAGGTCCATCATGGCGCGTTTCTTCACTCTCAGCTCACTTTCAGGCTCGCTCGCGCAGCGGCGTGCCGCCCTGCGGTCCGCCGCCGGTGCCGCCGGCACCGCGGTGCAGGACACCGCCCACGTGGGCGACATCCGCGGCGCGTTCGGTACGGTGCGGCTCGACGCACAGGACCGGGCGGCCGGGTGGGGCCGGCGGTTTCGTTACCTGCTGGCCATCATGGGCCCTGGGCTTATCGTCATGGTCGGGGACAATGACGCCGGCGGTGTCGCGACCTACAGCCAGGCAGGCCAGAACTACGGCACCCGGCTGCTTTGGGTGCTGCTGTTGCTTATTCCCGTGCTGATCGTCAACCAGGAAATGGTCGTCCGGCTTGGCGCGGTTACCGGGGTGGGTCACGCGCGGCTCATCCACGAGCGGTTCGGCAAGTTCTGGGCCGCCTTCTCGGTCGGTGACCTCGTTCTGGTAAACGGGCTGACGATCGTTACCGAATTCATCGGCGTGGTGCTCGCCGGCGACTACTTCGGCATTCCGAGGTGGGCCAGCGTGCTCGGGGCGGCGGTATTGCTCGTCGGCTTCACGGTCACCGGCAGCTTCCGCCGCTGGGAGCGCTGGATGTACTCGCTGATCGCGGTCAATGTGCTGATGATCCCGCTGGTCGCCACCGCCCGGCCGTCGCCGGGCCGGATCGTGCATGACCTCGTCGTACCCGGTCTGCCGGGTGGCCTGAGTGCTGCCGTGCTACTGCTTGTCATCGCGATGGTCGGCACCACCGTGGCGCCGTGGCAGCTCTTCTTCCAGCAGTCAAACGTCGTGGACAAGCGGATCACACCGCGCTGGATCCCCTACGAGCGCGCGGACACCGTGATCGGGTCGTTCGTCGTCGTGATTGGCGCCGCCGTGCTGATCGCGGTCACCGCGTTCGCTTTTACCGGCACGGCACTGAGTGGCAGCTTCACCGACGCGGCGGGGGTGGCGCGGGGGCTCGGGCACGTCCTCGGTCACCACGCCGGTGGCATGTTCGCCCTGCTCCTCCTCGACGCCTCGCTCATCGGCGCGGCCGCGGTGACGCTGGCCAGCTCGTACGCCCTCGGCGACATCGCGGGGGCGAGGCACTCGCTGCACCGCAGTGCCAGGGACGCACCGCTTTTCTACGGCGTGTATGCCCTGTTCGTGCTCGCCGGTGCCACCGTAGTACTGATCCCGGGCACCCCGCTCGGGCTGATCACCGAGGGCGTTCAGGCGCTCGCCGGTGTGCTGTTGCCTTCGGCGAGCGTCTTCCTCGTGCTGCTCTGTAACGACAGGGACGTGCTGGGGCCCTGGGTGAACCGGCCCTGGCTCAACGCGGTCGCCGGGACGATCATCGGCGTGCTTGTACTGCTGTCGCTCATCCTGACCGCGGCGACGCTGTTCCCGCATCTGAGCAGCGGTGAGCTGAAAGTGGTCATGCTTGCTGGAGCGGCGGCCGGTGTGGTCGTCACGGGCGGGTACGGGTTGGTCCGGGCGCGGTTGCGGCGGCGGCTTCCGGGCGACCCGGAGGCAGAACTCGACAGTGGTGTCGTGAGGGCCGCGCAACGGCTGACGTGGCGGATGCCGCCGCTGTCCGAACTGCCCAGGCCGGCCTGGTCGCCCGGCCGCACCGTCGGCATGATCACCTTGCGTCTATATCTGTTCATTGCCGTCGGGCTCGTCATCATGAAGATCATTCAACTCGCCATGGCAGGCTGAAAGGGTGAACGGCTGGACCGCCGGGCTGCCGGCCGATCTGGTGTCCTGATCTACTGGCGGTGATGACACGGCATGCGATCGCCGGCGGCGTGCTAACGGCGCCGCGTTAACCCTGCTCTCATGGGCGGGGATTGCGTCCGGACATTCTTGTCAGCCCCCGCGCGCTCGCGCGGGAGCGTGTCAGCCGGCCGCGCCGCGCTCGCGCAGGGCGGTGATCTCCCGCCTGGTTAGCCCGATCTCGGTGAGCACGGCGTCGGTGTCCGACCCGGGCGTGACCGGCGGCGTCGGCGTCCCGCCCGGCGTGCGGCTGAATCTCGGCGCGGGCGCGGGCTGCACTACCCCGCCGATATCCGAGAAGGTGCCGCGCGCCACGTTGTGCGGGTGGCGGGGTGCTTCGCCGAGCGGGAGCACTGGCGAGACGCACGCGTCGCAGCCCTCGAAGACCACGGCCCACTCGGCCTGGGTGCGCTGCTTGAATACGTCGGTTAGCCGCGCGCGCAGGACAGGCCAGCCGGCCGCGTCCAGTTGCGGGGGCAGTTCCTCGGTGTCGAGCGCGAGACGGCGCAGCAGTTCCGCGTAGAACTGCGGTTCCAGCGCACCGACCGCGACGTGCCGTCCGTCCGCCGTCTCATACGTGTCATAGAACGGCGCACCGCCGTCAAGCAGGTTGGTGCCGCGCTCATCCCGCCAAGCCCCCGCGGCGCGCATGCCAAGGAGAAAGTTGGTGAGCAGCGCGGCGCCGTCGACGATAGCGGCGTCGATGACCTGGCCACGGCCCGATGCCGCCCGCTCAACGAGCGCGGCGAGCACGCCGACCGCGAGCAGCATTCCACCGCCCCCGAAATCACCGACCAGGTTGAGCGGCGGCAGTGGGCGTTCCCCGGCCCGGCCGATCGGCTCGAGCGCACCGGAGATGGCGATGTAGTCAATGTCGTGGCCCGCCGAGTGCGCCAGCGGCCCGTCCTGTCCCCACCCGGTCATCCGCGCGAAGATCAGGCGGGGATTGCGCTCCATGCAGATCTGCGGCCCGAACCCGAGCCGCTCCGCGACCCCCGGCCTGAACCCCTCGACAAGCACATCCGACGAGTCCGCGAGCTGCAGGAGCGTGCCGACCGCCGCGGGATCCTTGAGATTCAGGCCAACCGACCGCCGGCCGCGGCGGAGCGTTTCAGCCGGGGCCATGCTGGCTGCCGCGCCGATCCGGTCGACCTGGATTACCGAGGCGCCGAGGTCGGAGAGGATCATGCAGCCGAACGGCGCCGGGGCGAGGCTCGCGATCTCAACGATGCGGACGCCCTGAAGTGGTCCCTGGCCCATCTGCCCGCCCTTCGACCGGATCTGGAGCGACTCGCACGTTACCGGTGCCGCTGCGGGGCTGGAACAGGTGGGATCGGCTTCCTGAATGCTTCGCAAAAGCTACCTGGATCATGGGATCGCCCTCGCCCAGCCCGGCGAGGTGCTGTGCCGCTCGGCACGTCCGCGCCGGGTCCCGCGCTTACCCGCGCATCCCGTCAGGTGCCTTCGGTGCGCTCCACGAGCAGGGCCAGCATCGGACAGGACGCCTCAGCCTTCCGGGCTAGCTTGAGCAGGCTGAGCGGCACCGGCCGGTCGGAGACGATCGGGTAACCCCATGGATCCCCGCCGATCATCTCGGGGAGGAGTTCCATGCAGACCCCGTGCGCCTCGCAGGCGATCGGGTTCACCCTGATGCGGTGGGCCACCTCGGCACGCCCTTCCCGGGGCGCGCCGCGCCTGGAGCCCCGCCTAGCTGACGCTCCGCCTGGCGCCCGACCCAGCTGACGTCCTGCCCGGCTCCCCGCAGCCCGGATTCCCGCAGCCCGTTTCCGCGTTGCCCGGCTACCCGCTGCCCGGCCTTCTCCTGCCTGGCCCCCGGCCGCCCGGCACCGGGCACGGGAATCACGCCGCGCCGCGTGACCCGGTGACAGGGACCACTGTGCAGGTGCTGGCGCACGTCGGCGGCGAAGACATCCAGCGCGCTCGCGACGAACCTGGCTGCCCCGTCCGGAAAGTGACACGCGCCCCGGCCCTCGACGAGCCCAAGCAACTGGCCCAGCCAATGCTGCGCGCGAGCATCCCTGCCGCGCCACGCGATGTGTTCGAGCGCCTCAGCGATGGCGGGCAACCCGTTCACGCAAGGCCCGCATTGACCGGCAGTCTGGCTGGCGAGATAGCGCGCGACCCGCGCTGTCTCTGCGATCCCGCACGCAGACTCGGGCAGTGCGACAAGGATGCCCGCGCCGAGCCGTCCGCCTGCCGCCCGCAGGTCCGGGCCACTTACCCGAATCTGTGGCACGTCGCTGGCCGGCAGCCAGCCGCCGAAATACCCGCCGGCCAGAATCGCCTGCGGTGGCTCGGCGGGTCCGCCTGCCGCCGCGAGCACCTCGCGCAGGCCGGTGCCGAGCGCGATTTCCTGCACCCCTGGCCTGTTCACCGCGCCGGCAACCGTGATGAGCGCGGACCCAGGCGCTGCCTGCGTGCCGACGGCGCGAAACCAGCCTGGGCCGTAGCGCGCGATCAGCGCTAGGTGAGCCAGCGTCTCCACGTTGTTGACCAGCGTCGGGCGGCCGCGCACCCCCTTCTGGAACGGGCGCGGCGGCACGAATGTCGGCAGCGCCGGCCCACCGTTGAGCAGGTGGATGAGGGCGCTCTCCTCGCTGGAGACATAGCCAGGCGGTACGGCCGCAATGCGGATGGGGATCGGGCCGGCCCCGGCCTGCTGGCGCTCCGCTACAGCGTCACCCAGCCGCCGGCGAAGCGCCTCGTCGTCGCCGTTCAGGCAGAGGAATGCCTCGACCGCGCCGACGCTCTCGGCCGCGAGCGAGATGCCGTCGAGGACCAGGTGCGGCGCGACGGTGAGCAGCGCGCGGTCCTTCATGCTGATGGGTTCTGACTCGGCGCCGTTAGCGACGACCATAGCGCCACCCCGGCCGCCCAGCCCCTTACGTGAGCGGTCCAGTACGCTTCGTAGCTTTTGCGCCGCAGGGAACTCCGCGCCGCCACGGCCCGCCAGGCCGGCCCGCTCGACGCTGTCGATGAGCCTGCCCTCGCCCCCGGGCACGCCGACCCGGGCGCGGCCGCCGTGCTGGCGGCGGCCGCGGAACGGGATCGGCCCGTACCGAGCCACGTGCCCGGCCAGGCCCTCCGGCGGTGTGGCGGCCAACAGCCGCGGCAGCTTTTCCGGTGGCACTGGCATCGCTATTCCCCGCCTGTGGTTTCTGCGGTCCCGGCGTCTCCGCTATCCGCGCTACCGGGTCTGGCGGTCGTTACCCGCAGGGTCCCTGTCACCGAATTACCCGTCGGCCGCAGGCCGATCGCAAGCAGCAGTCCCTGCCCGGCGTGGTCGCGCACCCGTGCGCTCATGCTGGTCCCACTCAGGCTGACGAGCTGGCCGGTGTACTGGCGAGGCGTGGCGGACGGTCCGAACGTAACCTGGCTGCCTGACATCGTCACCCCTCCGTGGCTGTCGCCCTGGCCCGTGATGACGATGCCAAGCGAGGCACTGATATCACTGCCGGTGCGCGACGCGGTGGTCTGGACACGGACCACCGCGTCGCCGCCGCTTGTGTCCGTGCGCTGCGACACCTGCCCGGACAGGGCGGCGGTGAACGGCACGGGAGGCAGCTTGGCGGCGCTGGACCCGCTGCCTGCGGCTCCGGCGGGCTTGGCGGCGGCCGAACCTGCGGACCTGGTGAGAAGGCTGGTCGGTGTGCCGGAGCGGCGAGCCCAGCCAGGTTTGAGAGGACCGCCAACCAGCCAGACGGTGCCTGCGATGAATGCGACCGCGACGACGCCGGCGAGCGCGATCCGCGTTCCAGTGCGCTCCCGCCAGCCCGCTGCGAGCCTCCAGGCCGCCGCCGCCACCACGGCGGTGACGCAGCAGGCTGTGACGGCGAGCACCCAGCGCTGCGGCGTGTCCGTCCCGGTGCCGAGACTATGCATGATCGCCGCGGGCCAGCACGCATACGCGAGCCAGTGCACCAGGCGCCAGAGCCTGAAGCCGACGTGCACCCGGAGCAAGCTGGTGATCGTCACCGAGATGAGCAGGTCGAGAGCTACCGCGCCAAGGCCAAGCCAGATCGGCCGGTAGGAGGAAGCGAACGGGACGACGACAGCGAGCAGGTTGATGTGGGCGTAGCTGTCGGTCACTGTCGTGAGGATGTGCAGCCCGGTGAATACCAAGACGAGCAGGGACATGTTGCGGTGCAGGCCGACGGTGACAAACCGCGGCCAGGTCGGCCGGGCGAATCGGACCGACGTCAGCAAGCCCAGCACGACGCTGAACGTGATGAGGATGAGCGCTATCAGGCCGGTGGCGCGCGTCGTGTACCAAAGCGGGCTGGTCGACGTCACAACCACAGCGGCGGTGTGCGGCGCAGCGGCGATGGCCGTGAGCTCACAGTCTATCAGCGCCCGCGCCGGTGGCACGGGAGTGACGGGGCTGACAATGAGCACCGCGGACGTGCCGAAGACGGTAAAGCGGTCACCCGGGGGCGCAGAGATCATGAGCCACCTGACACGACATGCGCAGGGCCCCGCGCGGGCAAGGGATTGGCCGCCGGCGGCCGCAGCTGTCCGCCGCCAACAGGCTGCTGGTTCCCGCCTGAGCCCTGCTCAGCCGCAGGCGCCCGGCTGCCCTGCACATACTGGTCGAACTTGGGCAGATGGACGTGCCCGCCGAACCCGGCCACCAAGGTGACCACACCCACAGCACCGGCGCCGGCGATCCCCCAGGTCAGCCGGCGGACACGGCGCAAGCCCCACTCACGCGACACCACCGCATATCTAACATCGGGTCGCTTCATGCTCGTACTCCCTGCTTCCCCTTTATGTCCCGGCATCGCGTATGAGCCTGGCAAACCCACCCGGCCGCATCTGCCAATAGACTGCGTGACCAGGTGCTAAGACCTGCTGCAGATTTTCTTCAGATCTGGTTAAGAATTGCCGGTTCCGTACCGGCCCGGTCCGGGGCAAGGCGGCGCATAAAGGTGTGTAACTGACGGTTCTCGCAGCCCTCATATGCTCTCGCCGCATACTGTGCTAGCGACGGCCCGGTATCTACCCGGGGGGACGACCCCGCTGACCCCCGGTAACGGAGGGGTGGTGCGTGGGCTCGCCCAGTATCGATAGCCAGCAGCACACGGCGCAGGAAGGCCGTGCCCGCGTGCTGGTGGTGGAGGACGACCCGGGCATTGCCATCCAGCTTGTCCGTGGTCTGAGCCGCGCTGGCTACGAGGCCGACAGGGTTGGTACCGGCGCCGCGGCTCTACGGTCGCCGCTGCCAGACGTCGTCCTGCTTGATCTCGGCCTGCCCGACATGGACGGCGTTGAGGTATGCCGCAGGCTCCGCGCCTTGTCCGACGTAGCGATCATCGTGGTGACCGCTCGTGGCGAAGAGAGCGACCGCGTCCTCGCGCTCGATCAGGGTGCCGACGACTGCCTGGTTAAACCGTTCGGCCTGGCCGAGGTGCTTGCCCGCGTGCGTGCGGTGCTCCGGCGGACCCGGCCGGCGTCGGGCGAGGTGCTGCGGCACGGTGCCCTCAGCGTGGATTTGCGTACGCGCAAGGTGACCGTGGCCGGGGGGGAGGTGGCGCTGACCCCGAAAGAGTTCGACATCCTCGAGTGCCTCGCCACCGATCCCGGGCGGGTGGTGAACCGCGCAGAGATCTTCGAACGGGCGTGGGATGCGCACTGGTACGGCCCGACGAAGGTGCTCGATGTGCACGTGGCAGCGCTGCGAAAGAAGCTGGGGGAACGGGTGCACATCGAGACGGTTTACGGCAAGGGGTTCCGGCTCGGTGACCCGGCGTGACCAGGCGGATTCTGCTTGCCCTGCTTGCTCTCACCACCTCGGTGCTTGTCGCCGCAGTGATTCCGCTCGGGTTCAAGGCGACAGAGCAGGAGCTCAGCACCTACAAAGATGACGCCCGGGCGGTTGCCCGCGCGGCCGCCGCAGTGGCCGAGGAAAGGCTCGCGGACCACGATCCGAGCCCCGACATGGGCAGGGTACTCGCGACGGCGCGGCGCGAGGGCGACGCGCTGGTCGTTCTCGACGTCGAGGGCCGGGTCGTCGCGTCGGTGGGGCGGCGGGGCGTCCCCGTCAATCTGGTCGACGAGGCGGCAGGCGGGGGCGAGCCTGAGACGGAAGTCGAGCACGGGTACGTGACCGTCGTCGTGCCGGTGCGGGAAACCCGCACCGTGGTGGGCACGGTCACCCTTGCCCGCCCGCTCGCTCCGCTCAATGAGCGGGTCCGCACGCTTTGGTTCACGCTCACACTGATCGCGGCCGCGGCGGTCGGCGCGTCCGCGGTACTCGCGTTCGCGCTCGCGCGGTGGGTAAGCCGGCCGCTCGCCGAACTTGACGCCTCCGCGCGGCGGCTTGGCGACGGTGAACTCGCCGTCCGCGCGGCGGCCAGCGCCGGACCGCCGGAACTGCGGCGCCTCGCTGCCAGCTTCAACACCATGGCGTCCCGCCTTGAGACTCTCGTGCACGGCCACCGCGCCATGGTCGCCGACGTGTCGCACCAGTTGCGCACGCCGCTCGCGGCGCTCCGGCTGCGGCTCGATCTGCTTGCCCAGGACGCAGATGCCGCGACCGCCGCGGAACTGACCGGCACCTTCGAGGAGTTCGCCCGGCTGTCCAGGCTCGTTGACGGGCTGCTCGCGGTGGCCAAGGCCGAGCATGCCGTGCCCCGGCCGGTTCCTGTCGACGTGCGCCATGTGGTCACAGAGCGGGTCGCGGGTTGGCAGCCGGTCGCTAGCGACCGCGGGGTGTCGCTCAACGCCGAGGTGGCCGGCCAGGCGACCGCCGCCATCGGCGACGGGCAGCTCGAGCAGGTTCTGGACAACCTCCTTGCGAACGCGCTGGACGCGACCACCGAAGGCGACCACCTCACGGTGTCGGTGACGGCCACGTCGGGTTCCGGACCGTCAGGATCCGCTGAGACCACAAGGGGCAGGGCCGCATCGCACCCGGTCAGTGCCGGTGATGGCGTGCGGGTCGTCGTCGCCGACGACGGCCCTGGCATGAGCCAGCATGACCGGGCGCGTGCGTTCGGCAGGTTCACAACCTTGAGCCCGGGCGGTACGGGCCTCGGGCTTGCGATCGTGTATCGCCTGGTCACGTCCAATGGAGGCACGGCGAAACTCGAGGAGACGCCGGGCGGCGGCCTCTCCGTCGTGCTGGAATTCAGCGCCGCGCCACCCGTACAGCCCGGTGATCCGCGACCATCTGCTGCCCGGTCGGC
>Ga0335081_10004473_pt1 | contig 22025 bp, 27 predicted proteins | sample Lox_Sample_35_FD_206713 | JGI IMG/M metagenome (GOLD analysis project Ga0335081, IMG submission 206713) | Soil microbial communities from Loxahatchee National Wildlife Refuge, Florida, United States - Lox_Sample_3.5 | ecosystem: Environmental > Terrestrial > Soil > Wetlands | place: USA... | reverse complement strand
TCCGGTTTATCCCGTCGATGTAGATGATGACCGGATTGCCAGGCTTGCTCACGGCGGGTAAGCGCAGACTCCCGTGACCATAGACGAGCACGCCGGCCAGAATTACCAAGACGACAGCAAGGCCCACGGCGATCGTGGGCGAGGCACGGTACCAAAGCGACGGTTTCAGTCCGATTCGGTCGCCGGGATCCCTCGGGACCCTTGCGGGACCGACGTGGTTCGACACCTGCGGCTCCACAGGATTCACCTATGACGCCGAGAAGCGGGTCGCAGTCTTGAACATGACGTCTGATACTAAGTACTAGTCCTCAACAACGCACCCCCTGGCACACGAGGAGAGATTCCGTCAGCTTTCAAGGCATACTAACAGCTGCCCACCTGCCAGACGTGTGCGACAGTCGCGAAACTGCTTGAGGGCCCTGTCCCGCCCTCCGTGTTGATCAAAAAGTAGGCGTAGGTTCCTACCGGGTAAGGATTTGTGAGCGTGAAGAGCACAGTCGTGCTGTAACCGGTCGTCGACTCGAGAGTGTTCTGCAATGGAACGCTCACTGAGGGGCTTCCCGGGATGGGGGCTGAGATACTGATATCGGTGTCGTAGCCGGAAGTTGTCGCGACACTTCCAGAAATCGTCAGTGTGTAAATGGCGGATACGGTATTGAACTTCTCACAGAATCCGGTCGAAGGAACCGTGGATTGCCAATCGATCCACCCGTTCACGCTGAACTCTCCCCCGATTTGACTGAAGAAGTGGAGCGAACTAAGCGATGTGGTCCGCCCATTAGTCGCATTGAACAGACTAGTTCCCGTTGTCCAGACCTGGGAGCTCACGAGTAGGCTGTCGCCCGATGGAACGCCAGAAGTTCCCCAAGCGGTTGTGGTGGAGGTCTCGGTTTGCCCCCCGCTACCACCGTAGTTCCAGGTGTTCTGGGTGGTCGTGTAGATCTCGGCCGAGTAGGACGTGAGGTCTGCGTATGCCGAATGTACAAACTCTGCGCTTGAGGGTAACCACGTTTTGAAATCCAACGGCGGAACAATGTTGAACCAACCGGGCGAGAGAACTGACAGAGTGGCGTTCCAGTGACCGGGCCACCCTGGCCCGCCCGCGTACCCGTCTGTGTAAACTACCTGATACAGTCGCCCTTCGCTAGGCGAACAGGGGGTTGACACCGCGTAGTATCCTGTGCCGTATCCGTGATACTGTCCAGTGAGCCCGCTCGTCAGGTAGCGGTGCAGTGGGCCGGGGCCTGTCCGGCAAATGATGTAGACCACGTCTCCGGCCGGCGCTTGAGCGCCTGAGCCATCCTTGACTGTCCCCTGGAAGTACCCAGTGGCACTTGGAGAGTCTGTCCAGGTGCCTTTGTGGATCCAAGGTCCCGCTCCGCAAAAACCGGCCGGTGGCGAAACGCTGATCTCGAATGAATAGGTCAGATTTGGTCCAAGATAGTCGATCTTTGGTATCGTGTAGAGGCCGCTTCCGTTACCGTACGACGTCTTAGCCTTGACCTGAAATGAGGGGAAGGTGTAGGCTGTGGTGTTCCCCCAGTAAAATGTGGTCAACACCGAAGTTAGACTCTGATCCCAAGACGCCGAAACGTTAGTCGCATTCGAGCGAATCTGCACATTGTAAATGTGAACAGCTCCTCCGGTCCAGCGGCTGCAATCTGGGATAACTGAAGTCGCCGAGAAGCCAGGGAATTCTTCCCGCATGCTTGGCTGAACCGCGTGCATTGATTGTGGGAGCAAAGTGGGTGTAAAGACGGCAATTTGCACTACTAGCGAGCAGGCGAGGGCCAAGAGTGCAGTACGTACAGTCCGCTTCATAGTCGTATCACACCTAACTCGTCGAAACCTCAATCATTGTACACTGATATCCATTACACCGCACCGGTGCGGGAAATTCTGTCGTGTGGTGTTGCCCGAGGTCGCTACGTGGTGCTTTCCCAAGATCCGGGTCGCGGCACCTCGCCCCAAGCCCGCTCGGGACCAAGGGCATGATTATGGATGCAGAAACGCCCTCTACGGACAATGTCCTATCTGGAACTGGCCGCGTTCGGACAGTGGCCCTTCGATTTAGGAAGCGGCCAGAGAGCATAGACGATTAGTTCAGTCCCCTACCCCTTAGACGCCGGGTCCAGTCGGATCTAATCCCTATAGGGTTCAGATTCTACGGATTCGCCCGCTTTCGGAGCACCGGGATACGCAACAGCTTGCGGGGGAGATCCCGCCTGAAGCACCCTCTTTGAGGGAAACGGCTCTACTCAGGACCCCACGGCATCTCCTCGAATCTCTTCAACTCCGGATCTGACCGGTTCTTGTCGCTCGGAACCCACGTCCAGGAGCACCCCCCAGGCAAGTGCTCCGCGTCGGTGAGGGTTTCGCCCCTGATCCGCTCCGCCCAGTCGCTGCCACCAACCTCGAAGCTGAACGCATCGTCCTTCCCGTTGAGGAAGTCGATAACGTTCTGTCCGTCACCGATGAAACGGACTCTACCACTGACACTATTCACTCTGAGAGCTAGGGCTGCCCCGCGCGCAGCGATCAAATCGTAAAGCTGAGGTCCCCGGACCCCAGGAACACTCAGCACTTCCATCGGCGCCCGCTCCCAGAGTCGCGAACCCGCCTCGCTCCATGCAGCTATCGGCCTCCCGATTGGGCTCTCTAGCAGCGAGCTCGAAAGCGGAGGGATTCCTGGAGGTGGGTTTGGACCGAAAACCGCGTGACCGAGAATCACGCTTTCCACGCGACCAGCTTCGCCATAATGGAGCCGCGAGTCGAAGTAGACCCAGAGCTCGGGCATCCTTTCGATCGGGGGCGGGGGGAAGTGGACCACCCCGCCCATCCTCACGCGGTGAGGGCTTGTCTTGCTCACTGCTCCTCGGCAAGGGCCAGCGGTAAGGCGGGAAATCGATTGCCACACTCGGCAATCTTCGATCTAATCGGACGCTGGCAGCGGCCTATCATCGCCTAGGCGAGAACATCGTTTCCTAGAATGTCAGTCCGAGAGGCATGGGTCCGTCATTCGTACCTGCTGTCGGCGGGGAAGGCACATCGAGTTCACGGACCCACGACCATCCTCTGAGGTCCCCGAGGCTCAACCTCGCAGTCTTAGGCCACTCCGAGTAGGCTGGGACTTCAGCCCGCACTATGAAAGTATCCGTTCCATGAGGTTCCAACTCGAGCCGTCCGACCGCCGGGGATTGCGAGCCTGTCAGCTTTTCCACGCTCGGGATCGAATAGTTGCAGGAGACCTCGGGATTCAAGGTAGTTCTACCGTAGAATCCGAGTCCAACAGAGATTGAGGCGCTCCTCGATCGCCGATTTGTCAGCTCGATCTGCAGGAATACACCTCTGGGCGGGATTCCTCGCCGCACCTTCCACGGGAGCCTTCCACTGTACGGATGTTTCGAGAGCGTGTCAATGTACCACTGCCTAACGAGGACGAGAATCCCCGACGTTCCCGCGACTCCCAACCCGAGGTTGAGCCACTCGATCCAGTCCGTCACGTTTCTTCACAGGCCGCCCGCATCGCCTGGAGCGCAAGTAGCAAGGGGTACCGAGGACCACTCAATATCGGTTTCCAAACCGTCGTCACTAGCGGGCGTGAGTGCCCCAAAGTACCACGCATGAGCGGGCGCCCTCACCTTAACGAAAGTTTGAAGCAGGAAGCATCGAGTGTCTGTCGATGCGCGGCGGCGTGGTGGCGGCCGGAGTCGTAATGATGGTTGTCGGCGCCCTTCTGTTCTTCTACTCTCCTGACACTCTCGGATCGGGCTCCTCACTCGGGACATCGCTCACGAACGTCGCGAGTACCGCGTTCTTCGGACTCGTTCTGGGATTCATCGGTTTCCTGGTCTTCATCGCGGGCCTCGCAGCGAGCCCAGAACACCGGTATGAGCCGAGCCCCTCGCGATACAGACTAGATTCTCCTGGTGAAGTTGCACCGAGCGGACCGGGTCCCTGGATGTCCGGCGAATCAGCCCCCGCAGGGATTCTGATGAGTCGATGCTTGCGTTGTGGGTTCAACAATCCTTACTACGAAATGGACTGTCGTAATTGCGGCCAGAAGCTGCCCGATCTTCCGCCACCGGATGTGCTCCCCCGCACGATGCCAGCCGGAACTTCTCAGACCGCGCAGCCCATGCCTCCCCCCACCCCCCAAGTCGAGCCGGTCCCTCCTACTGTAGCATCGGTGGATTCAACGAGCACGGTCGAGGAAGGAGGCTATTGCCCGTTCTGCGGGCGGAAGTCAGCTCTGGGTTACCGATTCTGCAGAGCGTGCGGAAAGCCTCTCGAGTAGGGGCACCCGAGCTCGCACCGCATCGAATGTTCAACGAAACAGGACCTATGTTGGCTAGTGATTCAGCATCACTCGAGATCCATCGATCCGAGGGCCCCGTTGAGGAACTGAGTTTCGGATGTAGATCCAAGGGTAATCTAGCTGAAGGGCGGATCGAGGTAGACTAGGTCGACCGACTCGGTCGGGAATTTGTCCTTTTCGTGGAGCAACTCGAGGTTGTCGCCCCAGTACAGCATGTTCGGTGGGACGGCCAAGAATCAGAGCGTCACGACCGCAACGCCCAACCCGGAGCTAGTAACTTCCGAGTTGACCGCAGAGCGAACGGTGGAAGATGACATTCCTCGACTGATCTACTGGTTGCGGACACCGCTCACGCCCCCTCGGAGCGTGTTCATGCCCTGGCTAATGAAAAGAAACGAGAAGCCACAGTCTGCGGCATCTCGTTCCGTTGAGCGTATTCCATCATCTCGATCAGATCCGAGCGACTCAAAAGGCGAACCGAGGCTCGCGTCGCTTGGTCCGCCTCCTCGTCATGGAAACTGTCGCGTCCAGGGACGACTACCACCCCATACACGTCAAATCCGGGCAGCTTTGCCGCGACTGCGTCCGTGCGTAACCGGACCTTCACCAACTTTGCGTTGTCGAGAGGTTCGGACGTTGTTACGTCCAGAACGGCTACGCCGTTGCTGTACGGATCGAAGGCGACAAGGTCGCAGACGAGACCCGCCTTCCCCCTCGAGGACCCGGTGTCTGCGCCCATCACCTGGAATCCACACAAGTGGAGCACCCAGGCTGTCAGCGTCTCCAGCCGGTCGACGGACCGAAGCCTCGGGGCCTCGTCCAAGGTTTGATTCAGTAGGAGCGGGACTCGATCGAGTGCGGTCAGGGCAACGACCCTCGGGTTGACGGTTTCGAGCGTGGGTAGGGAGAGTCGGAGCTGGTCGACCTCGATACCCCGGAGCATCAGATGAAGATCGACCCCGCTGTAATTGGCAATCGGAATTGAGTAACTTGCAGTTCCCAGTCCCGAGTCCCGACTCAGGCGGAAGTCTCCGGGGGCAATCCCGAGCCGGTCTATGTTGTCAAGTCTCCGGAGAATCGCTGAGATTCTGAGGTCTCCCGCCTTGACGGTGGACGGGGCGACGACCGTCCCGGAAAGGGTCCCTTCGGTTAAGTCCCATCGACTGAACTGGGTCCCGAGCGGAGCTGTGCACTGGAATCTTACTTGGTGCCCCCACGTCAGCGCCTCAGTCGCTAGCTCGAAGTTCGAGGTGAGGTCCTCGAATCCGGCGTAGGCCGGGGTAGCTTGGAGTAACGCGTAGCGGATGCGAGTCCATGTCTCGACGTCGATGATGTCGCAAAATCTTTCGCCGTACGCCACGGTGGCATATCCGGAAAGTGCGTCAGGGACCCCCTGTCCGACCCCTTGAGCGTGCGAGGAGCGGTCCAGGTACCACTCGTTCCACGCGGGTCTCTGAGTCCTTTGTCCCACCGGGTCGCCCCGGTTCAGGATCGAATCCATCCGAATCTTGGCCCCCGGGACCAAGAAGTCGCCGTTCTCGGCAGAGCGGAGTAGGGAAGTGGCCTCATCCCGGCTCAGGATGTGTCGACCGACGAGGAGCTCGTCGAAAGGTACTGTCGGGGGGTGCACGGAATCGGAAGGTCGTTCCCACGCCAAGATGAGCTGAGTGGCCAAGTTCCTCCACTCTCCTCCTTGCTTGAAGGCGGAGTATCGCAGATCTCCGAATTGCCACAGGTCCCTGAGGTCTTGGAGTCGATCGAGGAATGTCGAGACTGGGGTGCGGCTTCCTGGCACAGAATCTCCGAAAACGCTCCTCCGTCAAGTCTCTGCCGTACGACCTCTGATCCCGAGAGTTGGCAGGGGCAGGGACAAGTAACCTGCCCACTTTGGTCGAGTCGGAACGATGACGGTCCGGCCCGGAGCGCCACGGCCGCTCGGAGCTTGGGTGTACGGCCTTCGCCGGATCTTCGGCGTCCTCCTGTTCGTTGCACTCGTCGGCCTGCTCCTCGCGATCACTGCGTCGCTTCTCGGGTTCGCTTGGCCGCCCGGCTGGTTCAGGCCGTTGACGATCTCGGACGAGGTGCTGGCGCTGCTCGCGGTTGGGACGCTCGCGCTCGCCTACGCCGCCGTGCTCCAGGCCACCTCGTCCCTGGAGGAGGTCCGGGTCGGCGCGGAGCGGGAGGTCCGGAGGTACCGGCCCAACCTGGTCCTGACGTTCTTCGACTCGACTGACAGCCTCGACCGCCCACAACCTGCGGGACCGATACTCGCGATACGAAATCTCGGGCCTGGCGTGGCACGGTCTGCGTACGTCACATTCCTCGGTTACCCGGGGAACCAGTCGGCGATGGACGCTCGGAATCGCCTTGCAATCCCGCAGACCTCCCTCTTCGGAGCAGGACGTCCATACCTGGACGCTGGCTCCGGCCCAGCCTCTTTGTGGCTACTCCACTCGGAAGTGTGGCCGGGGGATCCATCCATCGAGCCGATAGTGAAGAACCTCCTCGACATCGATGGCGACTTCGTCGTGGAGATTGGGGCTGAGGACCTGATCGGGAACCGACAGCCGGTCTCGCGGTTCCACCTGCAGCGACGAGAAGTCCAACGTCTCGAGGGACCCGCTCCGATGAGGAACTGGGTCTGGTTTACTGTGAGCTCGCCGAAGGACACGGTCGAGTCGATCCAGGAGATACTGGACGCGGCACGGGCGGGGACTTGGAGACCCCCCTGGCAGAGGTAGTTCCGGTCCCGTCGGGTGGGCGATCAGCCCGCGCCTTGTCGTACAACGAGGACGAGTCCAATCGGGAGGAGGACAAGCGCAATCCCACCGAGGATCTTAGCCATCGTGGGATAGCCGAGGCCCGCGGCGAATCCTGCGACCATCGAGAGGACGCTGTCGGGGACGAAGATTGCCGCCGGCGCCACTCGGATCACGGAGAGGTAGAGCCCTAGAGCCCCGAGCCAAAAGCCCACGAGGAACTCCACTGTCTCCGCGGGCCGCTGGTCCGGCATGCCCGCTCGCGATGTTCGTCGGTCGACTTGAGTTCGCTCAGGCGACGATCGCAGCGGAGGCCGGGCCCATCTTCGCCGAGGGGGCCAGACCCCGGTTACCAAAGTCTCTGGGAGGACCGAGGAAAGAACCCGAAAAGGATGTAGCAAGACTGCCGCAAGCCAATCATCTCGCCACGAAGGTCGCCACCGACCGGCCGCTCTAACCTGCGTGTTAGCAAGGCTGGCTCTGGAGGCCTAGTTCGTCAAGGAGAAGGACTCAAGACTCGCCGAGCGGCGCGGTTAACGGCCACCGGAAATGTGCGGGGCCGCCTACTGAAGCTCGGCGGACGTTAATCTTGGATCTAGCTCGAGTGCAGTCAGATGAAGATTGAGTACGTGCTCACCCCGGAAGACCGGAGATGGATGCGGGTTGCCAGGGCTGCATTAGATATCGAGCTGAGGGTGAGGGCAAGTCTGCGGGAGGCCCCACCACACGTGGGTGCTCAGCTCGACCCGGCACCCCCCCTATTCTTCGAAGCGGCGAGAGCCCTAATGTCGCGACTTCCGACCGCCTCAGTAGTGCTGTGCCGAGGCTGTCTCGAGGCCACACTTCATGCTGCCCTGGTCCGAATGAATCTCGGGAACCGCCGATTCGCGCTCAGGATCTCACCCGCTGGATCTCGGTCGGGCTTGTTCCCAGGGTTAGCGTTCCTCCTGAGAGAGTCCGTATCAAGCGGCATTCTCGGGGCGAGTCTGAGTAGGTCGGCCTGGTTGATTAAAGAGGACGGCGACTTCAGCGCGCACCTAGCAGCCCGCCGGGACTCGGGCATGCTGACGTCGTCGGTAACCCGACGCGACACCTTGACGGGGCTGACCACATGGAAACCGGTTCGCCTGTGGGTAGGCGAGTCTCGTGCCCTCTCAAACCTCCGTGTAATGGAGCGAATCCTCCGACGGGTCACCCAAAGAGCGCGGGACGTGTCTGCGCTCTCTCCGGCCGCCCAGATCCTTAGACTTTCCCGGATGCCGCTCGTTCCGCGATCGGAATGATCCGGAGTCAAGCGGGCCGTTCAGAGCTCCGCGATCTCTGACGGGCTACACAAACATCTTCCAAAGCAGAATCGCCGTCAGGACTGAAAGGACCACGGTGGCGGCGAGGAGAGCATTTGTCAGAAGCACGAGCTTCCTGGAGTGTTCCGCAATAGTGTCTAACGCTTCGACGTTCACTACCGCTGAGAGCACCGCAGCCGTAAGGGCTTGATCTCCGGCCTCAGTGGCTGAGAGCGCCTCCACCTCGCCGACGACCCGTCGCCGAATCTGACGAATCGCCTCTAGCAGAAGCCTATGGTCTGGGTCGCTAATCCCCACACCACTTCACACTCAGATGCAGGTATAGCCTGAGTTCCGCACCGCCGCCTACCTGACGTACGTAGCAAACGATCGTCCGAACCTAGCGAAGTTAGGGTCAGCTGTCCTGCAACCGCCCGACTCGAACTGGATGTATCGGGTTCGATTCAGTCGATGGAGTTGGTGTGGGCTTCGGTCACGCGACTACCTCCTTCAGGAACCTTCGGACTCCTCGTAGCATATCTTCGACATGTTGTCGGTCAAAGGACTCCGGTTCCATGTGATCTGCTTTGTTGCGGATAGTCCCCCAAAGCCTCACTTGTGCGGCGACGGCGGCGGAGTATGCATTCACCTCAGAAAGGAGCTTGTTGAGCTTCTCGATACTGGATCTGCCCTCCCACGCAAGATGGCGCCGAGCAGCGACCTGACGAAGTCCGTCTTCCAGTACCGCTCCCAGGAGGGAGGCTGACGGGAGTAGGAAGTCGTTCTCAAGCAGATGTTCCGCTTGGTCAAGGAAGTCGGCCTGGAGTTTCGCGGATATCAAGCCGGAGACGATGTGAAGATTCCCGGATCTAAGATCCTCTCTGAGCGCCATGAGGACCTTGTTTGCGTCATCGTCAGCAAAGCTGCCGTCCCATCCCTGACCCTCGCGAAAGATCTGTTCGATACGACGTCGATACAAGTCCTCCGGCGGTAGAATCTCCCTGAGAAACGTCAGGGTCCGAATACGCCAGATGTCGTCTCCAGCCAATACGTCGTGGAGAGATGGCAACTTGGTACCTTGAGTGTCCCGACGTGACGAACCGGTGGATGGTGAGCGCGTGAGGCCGGTGAGCTCGTCTAAGCGCTTCAGGATGCGTTTGGTGACAGGGTCGACCTTCGACGGCATTAACGGTAGACCATTCAGGCTTCGGTCTTACTCTAAGGGCGGCTCTAAACTCTTGCCTTGATCCCGTTGAGGGGTTCTCCTGGAAGGGATGCTTTCCGAGCGGGAGGGGTCGAGGGAAGCCTTACTTCGATCCCCTGGTGGCCAAGCTGCAGGTGAACCCATGTCATCGATCGCGGCGAGGGTTCTTGTCGCCGGTCCCTCAGGCTGCGGCAAGAGCACGCTCGCTCGCTACTTTGGAGAGCATGGGGTGAACGCCGCCGATGGGGACGAGGTACGGGGACTTGGTCGCCCTGTCGACCTGGAGGGGCGCCTTCTTCGTCGCATTACGAAGGAACAGTGGCGGCGTGTCGAGGACTGGCGGTTCTATTGGCACGAGCCAACCTTGAGGCGCTTCCTGGCTCGGAACCCCAACGTCGTCCTGTTCGGGTGCTCGGACAACCTGTTCGATCTCGACCTTCCCCGTCTCTTTGATCGCCTCATCTATCTGCGTGCCGCCTGGCCCGTTATCCGGAGGCGGCTAAACAGCCCAACGCGCGACAACGATTGGGGTAGCGATAGCCAACCGGCTCAACGAGAGTGGGTCAGGAAGGCTGTCCGCGACTGGCCTGTCAAGGCGAAGGCGCACGGGTTCGAGTTCGTGGACGCAACACTCTCGCCCGCGAGGATTCTAGCGCACTTCCTCAGTCACGACCAGTCGGGCCGAGGTCTCCGCCAAGGCGCCCGGTATCGGAGCCGAGGCGGGGGAGATCGGGGCGATTGATGAATCCGGCGGGGTGGCAGTTGCCATATCGGCTATAAGCTTCAGGCGTCCTCTCGCCGACTGAGCGGAATCGATGGGAGAGGTCCCCTGCTCGATCATGGGGTGCAAGTCGATCGGCACTCGCTGGGTGCACGAGGATGTGCGAGTGACGCGACACTCGTTTCCTCCGGGCTTCAGTCCTTTAGATCTTGACATCCCACGGTTCGTCTGCGACGGGCATGCCAAGGAATTGCTCGCCAAGGGCAATTCAACGGTGACTCCACCGCTTCAGGGCTGAGCTATCACTTCGACTCCGGTGGCATATCGTTCGGCCAAGCCGATGCTGCCTTCTTGCAGAGCCAGGTCGTTTAGGAAGAGGGCTGGCTATTACCTGATACTCAGAGGGCCGCTGGGGTCTGGGAAGAGCACTGTTGCCGAAGCGCTCGCAAGAGCCATTCACGGTGAGGTCGTCCACCTGGACGGGCTCGCCGATAAGAACTGGGACGGGGGCTCCGCCGGCATGTTCCGGAGGGGGAACGTAGCCCTGGAGCGGAGGGCGAGGCCGCTCCTCGCCAAAGGGATACCCGTCATTTTCGATGGCTGCTTCTATTGGAAGACCCAGATCCGCGACCTGGAGACTCGCCTTCCGTTTCCGCACGAGTCGTTCACGTTGAAGGTGCCTTTGTCCGTCTGCATCGACAGAGACCGCCGGCGGTCGCTAAGTCCGAGCGGACCGATTCAGGCCGGCATCGTCTACCGCAAGGTCAGTCGGTTCGAGTGGGGAGTCCCCATCGATGGGCTTCAGAGCGTAGCACTCCAAGTCAAATCAATCAAATCTCATCTTCCCAAGCTGTAGATTGTGAACTGTCGGGCGCCCTCCGGCCCACTAGTACAGCACCTCGGCTTCGAGATTCGCTGGGCTCTTTCTGCGGAGAGTCGGAGCGGAGCCCCAGAAGCCCTTGTTCCTCGCATAGTCGTATGCGGCAGTGAACCGATAGCGGTGACTTTTGCTCGCGCTCGAAACGTCGCAAGTCACCGTGAGTTCCCCGGATTCGGGAAAGAGATTGATGTCACCAAAGTCAAAATTGCACGGTGCGCCGCGGGAGATCACACTGGCGCGGTCCGATCGGGTGTGGCCGGCTACATTTAGCACTCCATCCAGGTCCGAGCCAGGGGGCCCTTCGTTGCGTACAAGGACGACAAAGTGCTTGATGACTCGGCCCTCCCACCCCTGAACCAGGATTCGAAGTCTCGGCTCTTGGTCGGTCACCTCCTGCCGACGAGCTGCCTCTCTCTCTTTCAGGACCTCAGCTTGTAGCTTGACCGCAGCTCTCTGTTCCTCGCCGAGGTTCTTCACTGCGGCGACCAGGTCCGCCTCGAGGCGGGCGACATCCTGGAGAGCGGCGATTGCGTCGTCCAGATGTTTCGATTGGCCTGACCAGTGAGCGCGACTTTCCTCAATCAGGTTCCGATTCGACGTCGCCACTGTCTCGATCAATCGACTGACGTCCGAGGATGATCGACGAGTAGAGTGTTCAGTTAGAAGGGTCAAGACGGCGATTGTGACCGCAAGCAAAAGCAGTTCCAAATCGGTGACTGCACCTGTAACCGGCCATCCATTCCAGACCGCGGCTCCGAGAAAGATGACCGTGCCAGCTAGGGTCAGACCTTCTGCTACGAGAAGGAGCCGGAGTCCGAGAGGGATTGATGCCCAGTACTCCCCCACTTGGACGGTCCAGTTCGCTCCCGTGTCAGGGGGTGGGACCGACCCCTCGCCGAGATTAGTCAATCAACGGCTGAGTGCGCCCCGACTCAAGCCTGTTTCGGGGGGCCTTTAACGTCGGACCGGCCCACGGCACGCATCGGAACGCTGAGCAGAACCGGTCCATTTCCTGCCGGAGCTCAGTGCGGTCGTCGCCGGATCGGCATGGTGTCTTGAGACAAGACGACCTGGGGTCAACTCTCCGATGAGCGATTCGCCAGATTCCGGTCCCTCAGTCGAGCGGACCTTCGACCTTGAATCGGTGTGTCGTGCGGAACCCGGCCGAGTGTTCATGCGAGCGGGTATGGCGATTCTGGGAACAGGGGGGATTATATTATTCTTCACAATCTTGATCGGCTTCTCGATTCGAGGCGGACCCGAATTCCCCGTGGCAGCGTATGCTGCATACGGGGTGGGGTTAGGAGCCTTCGGGTTTCTCTCTGTCTTGCGGTTCGGACCTGCACCCCACGAGATATCGTGTGGTAACGGGCAATTGACCCTCCGCTACAGTGAACAACGTTCAAAGGTCTTCGACTTCAAGCGATCGGGAACCACTCTGAGAATCTTGGTCTACCCTGCAACGCTCCCGGGGGGTTTGCCTCGCCCTTTCCCCATTCATGTGCTCCTGAGTTTTGTGCCAGCGCGGAATCCGATTACCCCCGAAGCATTTGACTACCTGATGAGCTGGGCCAAGGTCGGCGGCTTGATAATCGATGACCGACCGGTGGCAGCGTATGGCCAGACACCAAGACGCGTGGTCACACTAAGTGGCAGGTGGGGTGCGGGGCCGTAAGGAGCTCTGTGGTTAACTGGCAGCCCGGGCTTCGATGACCTCGCCGTACTCTACGATGGGGTTGGTCTGTCGGGACCGCCCCCGGCCGTTTTAACGCCCGATTGTTTGCCAGCAACCGCCCCCGAGGGTACAACCCTCCCCCGCCCGGGACCGTGGTTAGTTTTGGAGCGACGGGGGAGCTCACGACCGTCTGAAGTTCTCCAACCTACGATCTCATTCCCATCTCGAATCGGAACGATCGACCCGTCGTGGGGCGGGCGTCCTTCGGGTTTCATTCCGCATCCGCAACCGACGGGGTGGCGACCCCCGATCTTCCCTTGGGACCGCGCTCGCGCCAAGCCGGCGTAAGTCCGCTCTCGGATTAGGTCACGTTCGAACTGGGCGAAAGTCCCGAGCAGATGGGCATACAACCGGCCCGCCGCACTATCAAGACGGAACCCTTCTCGAAGAGAGAGAAGCTCTACCCCCCTCTCAGCCAGCTCCTTCAGCTCGGGGATCAGCTCGTCGAGGGATCGCCCCCAGCGGTCGAGCCGGATCACGACGATCCGGCCGACGACCCCGAGTCGGGCTAGGCGGAGCACCTCCTCCTTGTTCGGTCGGCGATCCCTGGAGGAGATTTCGTCGTGAACCTCGCGCGCCTCCGTGCCCGTCGCCTTAGCCCAGGCGCGGAGTTCGACTAGCTGCGTCTCTACGTCCTGGTCCTCGCCTTTCGAGACGCGGGCGTACAGAACGGTCTCGCTCATCGTCGTCCCCTACTGCAGTCGTAAGACAGGGAATCGCGGGCCCCGGCCGTCGCTCGCCAGACCGTCTCGTAGTCCTCGCAGCTCGAGATCGTCTTCCCGGTGTATCGACACGTCGAACACTTCGGAGGGGCGAGCGGGCTCCCCTTGGGGCCGGGACCGACGAACCTGTGGGCCGTCACAGAAGCTTCCCCGCTAGCAAGACGCACGCGATCTCGACGACGGACGCCGCCGCGACCTCGAGCCGGATAGTTTCGCCGGTTCGAGGGGCAAGGTCTGGTGCGCGGGCGCCACGGAGAGAAGTACGAAGATGTCACCCCGGGCATAATCCCGCGCGTAGCAATCCTAAGGCTAGGGCAGGTTCGTTCGACTCCTGCCTTGAGCCCTTGTCCCCCCGAGGCAGGTCCGTTTCGCCGCTTCTGTTCGGCGCGGCGATGCCCTCTGCTTTCGTGCATCGGGCCTACCTCCCTCGACGGCGCGGAGGGATCATTCCACGGCTCCGCCCCCACGCCAACCACAGTTGGCTGCGGCGATCCCAGCCTACATGGTACGTGCCCGCGATGGATTCGATGACTCTGAGCCCGCGAGCTTCGAGCTCGTCGGCGAACTGGACCGCCGAGATCCTAGAAGCCTGGGCCGTCTCCCACCGGTGGAGCTTACGGCGATCGGTGCAGTCCGCGGGAGGGGGGAGCATGATTCGGAACGCCGGCATCGACGGGTTGCCGAAGGCGAGGAACGCAACTGTGCCCTGCGCCTCGAGGAGCAGGATGTCGTCCCTCGACAGGGTCCGCTTCGGCTTGTAGTAGGTCAGGCCCCTCTTCCACGATCGTTTCATCGTATCAGACGAACCCCCGTCCCGTTCTAGATCGCGAGTACGCCTCGCCAGCGTCGGTCAGGGCGAGGAACAGGGGGTCGATGCCCCCGTGGCCGGATCTGCGCGCCGCCTCCTCCAGGTGCTTCAGCGCGGTGCGCTGGGCGGCATGCGACTGGCGGGCCATCGCTTGTAGCTCTGGCCAGGGCAGCTCGAGAGTCCCGTCGGGAAAGAGCTGTACGCACTCGAACTCGCAGACGTCACAGCGATAGTTTCCCAGTTCGCCCTCGCGGCGAATCTCACCGTCCGCACCAACGACCGAGTGCTCGGCGATGTTGCTCCCGCAGACGATGCAGTTCCGTCGCTGTGAGGGTGGCTCGGAATCGAGGCCCGAATGCCAAGCTACGTAGAACTCGGTCGGCGAGAACGCCCAGAACCCCAGTCCAGCTCGCTCCACCTCGGCCAGAAAGGCGGCTTCCTCCGGAGTCGGGACTCGCTCGCTCGGTGCCACTGTCACTCCGTAAGGGGCATCGGGTGCAGAGCTCGCTCGAAATCGACCAGCAGCTCGTTCGCGACGGCCCGCAACTCGCGCACGATCTGGTCGAGGATGCGTTTCCGGGTCGCCGTGGTCTCGAGCTTCACGTGGACATTCGCCGCAGCCTCGCTCCGTCCGACGGGGATCGGGCTCGTCAAGTTCGCGCTCCCTGCGGGGGGCTACCCCGCGTCCTGTTGGTGGGCATGGCTCGTAGGTTCAGCCGGGCCGCCGGGTTCGCTCTCAGTGGGCTCGTCGTCGCTCGAGTACTCACGAGCCACCGCGTAGCCAGGAAGGTCGGAAAATGCGGACGGGGAAATTGCATGAAGTCGGGCTCGTAGTTCCTCCCGGATCTCGAGTGTCCGCACCCGCTCAGCGAGGTCGCCGACCAGGGGGTCGACGGGCGGATCAAGCAGAGCGCCCTCCGGGATCGCTCCCATCGCTACTCGGGCGCCCTCAGCTCCCGATTGCGTCCCTGGCGTTTCGCCGAGCCCTTGGAGGGTTTCGCCGCGGTTCCGTCCGACCGCTCGGCGGAGATGGTCGGCCTCGCGCGGGTCCACGCCGATAGCCTTCGCCACCATCGCCCACGCCGGGCCGTCGGGACCGTCACGCAGGTTCTGCGCGCGAGCCAGCAGCTCGCTCGTCCACCGCACCGGACGTCCGATATCGGTCATGGCAATCCCTTCGGCGGCTCCGGGAGACCCCGATGGGTGCGGCACCTCGCGAGAAGCACGGCGCGACGAATGCGCTCGGCGCGCACACCGACGACGATGGAGATGAACGACCAACTGTGCCCCGCGACCTCGAGGGCGTCGGCTCGACTCACCACCGCGCACGGAATCGGCAGGCCGTCCTGCCGGGTCATCGAGGCCCTCCGGGGGGCGACGAGGAGCACTGCCTGTAGCCGGGCCGACCGTGGAAGGACAGCCGACGTGCTGCTGCGGGGCCACGATCGGCTTGATGCATGCGCCCGAAGGGCGGCGGGCGACCGGCCCCACCGGCCTTGAGACCCGGGAGGGGGATTCGGCCCGAAACCGGGCTTTCGGCCATAGGGGGTGCGCGAAAACACCGTTCTACCGTTCTCGGGCCTGATTTCACGTCAGAGGAACAGGGGACGGTCGAGCGTTCTGAGAACGGTGTTTCCGGTCTGGAAGGTGTAGTGGTGAGGGTTACAGAACGGCCGGGAACGGACGAGAACGGTCCTCCGTTCTGGTGATTGGCTGTCGGTAAACCGTCCCCGAGAACAGAAACAGGTGATAGAACGGACATGCTATGACTCCGGGCTCTCAGGGACAAACGCGGCGCGGCGCTTCCGACCGCGCGAGAAGGAGTGGCTTCGCGCGTCCCCCGCGAGGTCCAGGACCGCGTCGCGCGGAATCCTCGCGCTGTCGGCCGCCTGCCGCGCGAGCTCGTTCAGCCCCTCGATCCGGTGTTCAGGGGCCTGATTCTGGTTGTAGAGGTCCAACATCCCCTGGCCGACGTACGTCCCGGAGATCCTCGCCTCGCCGACCGTCAGAACGCCGTCCTCGAACTCGACGCCTTCGCCTTTCGCCTCTGAGACATAGGTCGTCCGTTCGCGCTCCCCGGCCCCACCCTCGAAGGTGATCTGCCGGGTGCTAGCGATGTTGGTCGAGCGCCAAATCCCGAGCCAGTTTCGGAACCGGTCGACCGGCCGCGACTCGGACTCGAACGTGGCCCGGTCGACGGTGTCGACCACCCTCCGGACGAACGCCTCGGCTTGCAGTAGCCCGTCGAACGGCCACGTCGCGCCGAGGGACGTCGCGTAGGCCCCCCACATCCGGGTCCCGATCAGAACGATGGCCCACGCCTGACTCCGACGGGCATCTCGCCAGTCGTAACCCGGGGCCGCGGCTTCGAGCTCTTCGCGAACGCGGGCGACCTCCGCGATCAGGAGATCGCGCGTCGGGTACCTACCGAGGATGAAGGTCGCGAGCCCAAACCCGATCGGCTTGAGGCGGCCGAGCAGTGAGTCGAGCTTCTGCCGCTCCTCGGGCCGGTGCCGGAGCTGGGCCCGGCTTTCGTCGAACCGGGGCGCCAGGAACCGTACGCGTACCGGCCGCGCCGAGAACGGGAAAGAGTTGCCCGTTAGATTCAACGCCGACCGAGACAGGTAGTTCCGGTGCCCGAGGTCCTTAGTGCCCCGTTTCGAGAACAAGGCGCGTTCGGCGGCGTCCTTGAGCGCTCCTCCGAATCGGTGCTGGTCCATTCGTTCGGCCTCCGAGACGGAGAGCGGCAGGCCAGCGTCTACGAGGAGGGCGAACCGGTATTCAGACCCGATTGCGTCGGCCATGACGCCGCGCCGCCCGTACAACGACTCGGTGAAGGTCGTGGAGACGACCGTTTTCCCGACCCCGTTCGCGATCGAGTGGTTGTACACGTGCGGGAAGAGCATCCCCTGCTCGCGGAGCAGCTGCGCGAACGCCCCCATCGCGCCTTGCCCCGCGGATGGAACCCACTCGTCCACCTCGAAGCGGCCGCAGAGATCGATGTAGACCTGGAGCTCGTCGGTCCGGGGCACCACCGCCCTGGCCGCCTTTGTCGACTCGAGCACTTCCTGTTGCTCGTCGGAGAGCGGGACGGGGTCCAGGCAGAGCGTGAGCCGTCCGTCTTCTTCCGCGTACACCCCAATCGCGGCGTGCCCGGAGCGGACCTTCCCCTTCGTCTCGAACCTGAGGATGGCTGCGAGGGCATCTGCTCCCCGTGAGCGATCGAGGATCTGGCCGTCTCGCCGCAGCTGATCAAACAGCTGAAGAGCCTGGACGAGACGTTCCTGTCCCTGCTGAACACGGTAGAACTCTTGGCCGTCGACCCGGATACGCTCGAGTACGCGAAGCTCTCCGTCGAACACGGGGGACCGATACTCCCCCTTGGGTAGCTCCCGCACCCAGTCGATCCGGTCCGCGTAGTGCTCCACCGAGCCGCGATCGCCCAAGTCGACCACAGCGATTGGCTTGTCCGAGGCCGCGATTGCGTTCGTGATACGGAGCTCGGCGGCATGCAAGGACGCCGACCAGCGATTTGCCACCGTTCCCTTAGTTTCCGGATATGCCGCCAGTGTCAGCTCCAGTAGCCGGTCGCGCCTGACCTCCAGGCGGGCCGCGCTAGCTGTGATCTGACTCGCCACTACGGAAGGGATCACCGGCCCGGGGTCGACCGCGCCCTTCACGGTCACGGGTTGCTCTGACGGGCGACGCGACGGCCATCACGGCGGGCGGCTGAGGAGAGCACGAACTCAGGTGGCGGGCGCGTGTTGGCGGCAGCGAGCTCGAGTCCGGCAAGAGATCCGTACAACTCGACGACACCGAGCGCGCCCGCCCAACCCCCTGGAGGATCCCACTCATGAACTTCGGCGACGACGTCGAGGACATCAAGAATGGACCTTCCCGAGCGAAGCGCGCGCCTGGCCACCCTCTCGACCACGCGATCCGGAACACGGCCGAACCTGCTGCGGATCGAGCTCAGCAGCTCACCGGTAAGGAGCCCCCAGTCGCCGATACATCCACACGGGTTGCCGACGACCCCGAGCCTCGAGTCAGTTTCCTTGGCGCAGCAGGGGAACCTGGCCTCAGGACGGAGGAAGAGCCGACCGTGACGTTCCCGGACCAGCGCACGACCCTGTGCTTGATGGTGGCCACAGAAGACAAGGATCTCACGCGCGACTGCTAGATTCGGGAGCTGCGATCCACCATGGTCCATGCGCTCACTGGGGAACAGTGAGTTTGACCTTCGGGGCCTTGTAGCTTCGACTACGGTCACGGCCATCCTCGGAGCGCGCGAGTGGCGTCCACGACTAGCCGAGCCAGGCGTGCGGGGATGTGCTCGACCCGCGCTAGATGCGTTCGTAGAGCGTCCACACCGCAGAGTCCCACTCCGCAGCTCGGACAGTGAACGAATGCGTCGACTCCAGTCCCATGAAATGGGGCCGAGTTCTCCGGGTCAGCGGCTGGGGTTCCCGGACTGCGTCGCTCCACGGGCGTGTCCGGGGCTTGGACCCCGGCCCTCCTTCAATTCGCTCCGACGAATCGGTGACTCAACCGCTACGCCACTAGCTTCGTCCTTGATCCGGGCGTACACATCGGCGAGTCCCGACACCTTCCAAATCTGAAGGTCGACTGGTTCGGAACTGATGCCGGCGCGCGGTAAGATTGCGTTGAGCGGCTTGCTGACGCGGCGACTCACGTTCTCGACGAGGCGTTCCTAGACTTTGGAGTAGGAGGAGAAACCGGAGCTTTAGCGCCACCCCGAAGATTGGTGATGGTTGATTCTTCCTGTGACGAGCGACGGCGAAAGGTGTGCCCCTAACTGCGACGGATCAGAGCGTCCCGTCGCCGTGCGAAACCTAACACGTCCGCGGGGGTGATGACACGCCTCAGCTCGGGTGTCTTGTTTACGTCCTCGACAATCTCTTCCACTTTCATCACGGGACGCCACAGGTTTCGCTTCATCGCGAGGTGCCGCTCGAGCGCTGGATCGTTGACGGATGACCTCCTTCTAGCCGGTTTGTCGGTGATTCCGCGTCCCCCCTTTGCGCCCCGATCCGCCCGAAGCGCGTATGGCCGGTTCGGGTCCCGGTAGAACCGGTCCGAAATCTTGGTGGACTCGGCAATTTGTTGAGCGGAGGCGTACTTCCTCACCAGCGCGTTCGCGATTCGCCCTATCTCCTCGGATTGTCGTACCAGTATCTCATTACGGGTGAGCGGATCGAGCATCCACTCCCAATGGACCGTCCGGAGGACCTCGACGTCGGCCGATGGATTCAGTTCCTCGAAGGTCCGCGCGAGGACGTATTTTTCGCGGTGCATCTCCGAGGCCGTCGCCTCTAGGGAAGGTTTGTCGAACGGCACGGAGGGCGGTACGAGACGCCGGAGCCGCCGGCCCGCCACGATGTCTTCGGGCGACCAATCGCGGCGACCGTCCTTTGGGATTCCCCAGTATTCCCGGATGATTCCCTCCGTGAGCCAGAGCCAGACCATCTTCTCGCCGAGAACCCCCAGAATGTAGAGAGAGCACCTCTCCGGATGCGCTCGCTGCCATCGTACATTTACCGTCTGCCACAGGATCAAGGCGGACCGGAGTTCATCGAGGTCGGCCTTTCCAGTGCGGCCTGGCCTCTCGAATGGCCCGAGGATCCAGCGCCAGTCGATCGGGGATCCGAATCTGGAATCCACAAGCGCTGGCCAGAATTGACGAGCGGCCAGCAGTTCACCTGCGAGGCAGCGGAACAAGGCATGTGCCTTCCGGATGTCTAACTGTCCGTTCTTTCGCCGAGTCGCCCTGAAGAACGCCGAAGCGTCCGCTTTGACCGTCTCCACTGACTTCAGTATGGAAGCGCCAGTTTCCTCCCTGGTCCCCTTCGAGCGATCGGCCACATGCTGAGCGGGAATGGTGATGCTGTTACTGGGAAGCACCGGTCCCATCTGTCCTACCCGCCCGCGATTTCTGACTTCATCTCACGGAGCTGCTGGACAAGTAACCGGCGAACTGCAGGGCGACTTAGGAGCTTTGCAAGTTGCCGCTGATCGGCCTCCACGAGTTCGATGTCCCGAGCGGCCGCCAGATCCAGGGGCGCGGCGCAGCGCCCACAGAACTGGCTCGCTCCGTCGTTCGTCCATTCGCATCGGCCGCACGTACGCGCGAGGTTGGGAGACCTCGTGGGCGCACTGACCTGCTCCGCTCCGACCGCCCGAGCCATCGCTTGTTCTACGTCCTTTCCGCTCAAGTGGACGTACGTCGCAGCCATGGGTGACCCGTGCTGCCAGCCAAAGAAGGACTCCATGACCGGGGTTGCAACGGCGGGATTCTTTGCGACCGCAGAAGCTCGGCTGTGACGGAAAATGTGAGGGTTGACGGCCTTCTCGACCCCGGCACGCCGAGCTGCGACGCGGATGATCTTCGACCAAGCTGCATAATCCATCGGCCGACCCAACCTGTCGGTCGACTGGAGACTACAGAACAGGGGTGCTCGACGATCCGCGGCCCGGGGATGGTCCTTGAGCCAAGCACCTAGCAACGGGACACTCGACTCGAACAGTGGAACCGTTCGCCGACCCGTCTTCCCATCGAGAAGTATGCGGTAGCCGCCATGATCGGATCGCTCTACCGACCCCACTCTTGTGTTCAGTAGCTCCCCTATTCGAGCGCCCGATTCATAGAGAACAGCGATGAAAGCCTTGTCGCGGATTGTAACGGCGGAACGAACGATTGCAGTCACTTCCTCCGGAGACAAGACTGATTGCTCGTCCTTTCTTGCGCAGAGACGCTTCGAGATCCGTATCGAAAGGCCCGAAGGAAACGGTTGATGCGCCTTTGCGAATCTCCATTTCCAGAAGGTCATCGTCACGGCTCCGGCGGAAAGGATCGTCCAGCCGGCATAGCCAGCGTACGCCTTACGGAAACGCTCGGGCGATTGCTCGTCGGGCTCTAGGAAATCCTTGCCCAACTTCTGGGCAGCGTTCGTAAGGATTCTGAGGTAGGTAAGAGATCGTTGCGCCGAGACGGTGCCCAAGGTACATCTAAAGAACGCAAGGATCTCCTTCGCGACGTCCTCTGGGACTCCTGCCCGGCCTTCCTCAAGCCGGGCGACGATGCTGGCAGTCTGTCTTTCGCAGTGATGGAAATCGACCGGCAGGTCCGAAGGCGTCCGAAGCGTCCTCTCCCCCGGTGCCATCTGGGAGGGTAAGGCGTCGACGGATTTGAACTAATCAAGGAAGCCGCCAGAGAGGATCGAACTCCCGACCTGCTGATTACAAATCAGCCGCTCTACCGACTGAGCTATGGCGGCGCCGCCCCCCGGTGCGACGGCGTTCGAGATAATCCTTCTGTCGGAGTGACGGGGAGTACGGGTCGAGCGATCGGATTGGGAGTCCCTGCGCGACCCGCAAGCCGCCCGACGCCGAGGATGTTGTCGTGGCGAACCGGCCCATTATCAAGTTGGGTGAGGAGAATCTGTCGGCTCGACTTACAACGGACGACCGAGAAAGCTCCGGATGCCCGGCCGCCACTCGAGAGCGGGGGTTGAAGCCACTCGATTTGAAGTAGCGGCGGGGCGCCGCAACCTTAGTTACTCGGGTACGTCGTGCCC
>Ga0335081_10004471_pt1 | contig 22036 bp, 20 predicted proteins | sample Lox_Sample_35_FD_206713 | JGI IMG/M metagenome (GOLD analysis project Ga0335081, IMG submission 206713) | Soil microbial communities from Loxahatchee National Wildlife Refuge, Florida, United States - Lox_Sample_3.5 | ecosystem: Environmental > Terrestrial > Soil > Wetlands | place: USA... | reverse complement strand
CGAACGCGACAGTCCCTTGTCTCCGCCGTCTGGCGCCTCTCATTGCGGTGATGCGGTCTCGACCCGGAACACGCTTTTGAGACCGAACAACATCAAGGATCATAAATCAGGATGCAATTACGAAGTTCTGGAGAGCTCTGACAGGAATGAATCGATGATGAACGCGGTGGCGCCCCAGATCTCATTCGTGCCAAAGCTGAAGTAATAGACATCGTGGAGCTTTCCTGCGCGTGTCTTCTGGACAGTCTTTTTGTTCTTTGGTTCTCGGAAGAATGAAAATGGAACCTCAATCACAGACTCAACCTCCGTTCTGCTGAGTGTCAGCACAGGGAGGGAAACGATGTACCCGACGACAGGCGTCACGACAAAGCCAGTCGGTATCATCATGTCGTTGAAGACTCCTACGACCTCAACACGGTCGGAGTTAAGCCCAATCTCTTCCGTGGTTTCGCGAAGTGCTGTGGCAATGATATCCCGGTCGCCGCTGTCCACGGCACCGCCGGGAAAGGAAATTTGCCCTTTGTGGTGTTCGACGTCTTCCGTCCGTTTGGTGAGGAGAAAGTGCGGCTCACCATCCTTTTCGAAAATCGGTACAAGCACACCTGCGCGAGTAAATCCAGAATCGGGCAGTTCGACTCGTCGATGTCTTTTGAAGAACGAACGAAGTTGTTCCGGGAGCGAATTCATTGGGCACAATTAACAAAGAAAAGCGTACCTGCGCAACCATATGAGTCAACACTGTATTGAATGGCGGGGAATCAATCGATACATTTGAAACAGTCGAATACTACCGAGCACAGCCCAACCTACTTGAGAGACGCCATGCATCTTCCTTCAAGCCACCGCCGAAGCCTTTCCGTGACCGCCAGAATTGTCGAAGACTCCCTCGATGAAATTGAAAAGGTCCTGACGAAAAAAGAGCGGTCGAAATCGAGCCATCGTGTAACCGACAGCTTTGATGACGCGGCCAGGAAGAAGATACTCGATACCGTAACCAAGCTGCGTGAGTCCAACGATGACATGTTTCGCGCTCTTCATCTTGAGCCAAACGTTTTTTCGGAGACTCAGATAGTACGGTCGAGAATTGTCCACCTCTGGGCAGTGCTGAGAGACAGCAAATCGAAGGGCTTGAAACGTTTTGGTGAGTTGCCTGCCGATGCTGCGGCGGAAGTGGACAGGAATGTTGACACGGTTCTGGCAATCCTGAGAGAATTGCTCTGATGAGTCTTCCAACGATTCGTGCGAAGCTCGTCCGGCGTTTGGAAGGAACAAGCAGTTTAGATGATCGAAAGAGCCTGTTCGAAGTCTGCAATAATGTCTTCAACACCCTCCAGGCCAACGGAAACCCGTATCATGCCGGAAGTGACCCCGTGGCGCTTCAACTCATCATCGGTCATAAATACGTGTGAAGAGTACACGGGAATGCTCACAAGCGTCTCCACGCTTCCCAGCGACATCGCGTTCACCGCAATCTTGAGGTGATCGCACACCTTCGCAGCAGCTTCGACAGGAGGCATTCGTTTTGAAGGTTTGACCTCGATGGTCACCATGCCGCCAAACCCTGACATCTGTTTTCTGGCGAGTTTGTGCTGTGGGTGTGAGGGGAGTCCTGGGTAAAGAACGCGATTCACGCTCCTGTTCTTTTCCAGGGTTTGTGCAAGGACGAGAGCGTTGTCGTTTTGCCGACCCACGCGCAGTTCGAATGTCTTCAGACTGCGGAACAACAGATACGCTGCAAACGGGTCGGCGCATCCGCCGTAGTGTTTCGCAAGGCTGCGTACACTCGCAACATATTCCGATCGGCCGAGGACCACCCCCGCCATCACATCACTATGACCTCCAAGGTACTTCGTGGCGCTTTCGACAATGACATCGACGCCGTAGCGAAACGGGTCCTGATTGAGAATGGAAGCAAACGTGTTGTCGATCATAATCGTGATCTTCTTTCCGATTCTTTTTTCGGCTATCCGCGTTTGCCGGACGACCTCCGCCATATCCACCAACGCCAGCGTGGGATTGGTGGGTGTTTCGAAATAAACAATCGACGTTTTCGATGTTGCGAGGCTTGATATTCTTGAAAGGTCGGCAGGATCGAGAAAGTGGACCTTGATATTCTGCTTTGGCAATTCATCACGAAAAAAACGGTACGTCCCCCCGTACAATGCCGGCGTGCTGATAATGTCGTCGCCGGCTCTTGTAATTGACAGAATCGAGGTGGAGATCGCCGCCATGCCGGATGAAAACAACGCCGCGGCCTCTGCTCCTTCCATCAGTGCAAGCTTCGTTTCAACATCGTGCACAGTCGGATTGTGGTACCGGGTGTAGACGTAGACCGAAGGATCCCCCTTTGCGTAACGGATGGCATCTTCGGATGTGTCAAACCGATAGTTTGTAGTCTGATAGATCGGGAGCGAGACGGGCCCTTTGTACGGGAACATTTTGTCACCGTGAATAGCCCGGGTGGATAAGGCAAGCTGCTTCTTTTTCATATTGCTGTCGGATGATGGTAGTTCAGTTTCACGAATCAGCGTTGGGTGGTATGATTGAACGATGACCCAGGAGGAAAAATAGACAAAATGGAGAAGGAATTCAATCGCGCCCGACTTGCCAAAAGGTCGAATCTTGAGTATGTTCTTCATCGCCATGACTCTATCAACAGGGAATAAAATCCGTTACGGCATCATTGGGTTCGGCGGGTTCGCCGAACGGGCGATAGCTCCGGCGATGCGCGCCTCTTCAAACGCACAACTCGTTGCTCTTCAAAAACGTTCGCTCTCTGCAGCAAGACAAAAAGCAGCCGCGTATAACATACCGCTCGCGTTCGACTCGGTCGAAGAACTTGTCCAACACAAAGAGGTCGATGCGGTTTTTATCGTGTCGGCGAATTCACAACACTGTTCCGAGACGGTTACTGCCGCCAAGGCTAGAAAGCACGTTCTTGTAGAGAAGCCAATGGCGATGAATGTTGTCGAAGCGAAGAAAATGGTCGATGCATGCAGGAAGAATGGCGTGAAGTTGATGGTCGGACACATGGTCCGCTTCTCCCCCCTCGTTTTGCGGATCAAAGAAATTGTCCGTTCCGGTGAAATTGGATCGGTGACGGTGGTGAAAACGGAATATGTCTATGATGGGCGCTCAAGCCGCCGGACGTGGCTGACAGATCGTCGCATTGCCGGAGGTGGACCCCTCTTTGACATCGGTGTTCACTGTCTCGATACGTTAAGGTTTGTCCTTGATGCTGATGTCGTCTCGGTTGCAGGTCACCTCGAACCGAAACCTACGAAGACTCAGACCGAATTGACGGCAATGGTGTCGCTCCGGTTATCGAATGGAATTCTCGCCTCGATCTGCTGCTCATTCGCTTCATCCATCAGACGGTCGACAATCGAGGTGATCGGCACGGAAGGTGCAGTCGCTGCGACGGATTTTACAATCGGAGACAGAGCCATTCCTCTGAACGTTACCCTCCACGCCGGAGAATCGTCCGGGGAACATAGGGTGGAAACAATCGACGTGCCGAATCTCTACGTCGAAGAAATAACCCGGTTCTCTTCAAGCATCCTTGGGAACCAACAGTCTCCTATTCCGGGTGAAGTAGGACTTGAGAATCAACAAGTGCTCGATTGGGTATTTACAGGTCGACCGGGTTCCAGCGTGAAACGGTAAAGGTCTATCAGCCCGCAGATACCAGGCGGTACATTTCCTTCACCGCGGTTTCCAGTCCCACGAAGATGGCACGCGTAATGATGGCATGACCGATGCTGACTTCGTGGATTTCTTTGATTGCTGCAACAGCAGTGACATTGCTGTAGTCCAGTCCGTGCCCGCTATTTACGATAAGGCCAAGAGACTTCCCGAGTTTCGCCATTGACTGAATTCTTGCCAGTTGTTCTTTTGCTTCTCGATCCGATTGGGCATTCGCGTATTCGCCGGTGTGGAGCTCAATCATATCAGCTCCAAGTTCCTTCGACATCTCGATCTGCGAACGAACAGGGTCGACAAACAAACTGACGGCGATTTTCTTGCCGTGGAAAGACCGGATTACATCAGACAATCGTTTGCTCTGAGCAACGATATCAAGCCCCCCTTCCGTCGTCAACTCCTGACGTTTCTCCGGTACCAGAGTAACGAGGTCCGGTTTCACATCCAATGCAATGCCGATAATTTCATCCGTTGCCGCCATCTCCAGATCAAGTTTGGTCCCGATGTGCTTCCGGAGTCGGCGAACGTCCTCGTCCTTTATGTGTCGCCGGTCTTCCCGTAAGTGGCAAACAATCCCCACGGCCCCCGCCTTTTCGCATATTCGGGCCCCCTGTACGGGGTCAGGCTCCGTGCCCCCTCGTGCATTTCGTATAGTTGCTATATGATCTATGTTGATAGCGAGTTGCATACCCTTTTCTTCAACCAAATCCCGATAAGACTACAGTAAAGATAACAATTTTCTTGAAAGGTTATTACGAAGAGGAACTGTATATTTTTTTGGTCACTGCTTCGTTGATACCCGTCGCGGAGGCTTTCTGCAACTTTTACAAAACTGAATCGTAACGTCAAGTGGATCAAATCTTCAAACCTGTAGGTGACACCATGAATAGGAAAATCGGTTGGCTTGCCGTGCTTCCTGCAATGCTTTTTGTCTTGCAGGCATCGAGCGCGCAGACAGAAAACACAAAGTCGCGTGACGACGAAAAGGCGGACAACATCGGGGACCGGATAGGAAAAGAGATTGAGCATCTGGTCTCTGATATTACCCGGGAATTCGGCAACGATGATCATTTCGATTCCTTTAATCCTGACACCCTACCGTCGAGATCGCATCGACACGATGTCGACCTTGATCTTGAGAACGATCGGAAAACAAAAACCTTTGAAGGCGACATCACCGTCAAAGAGGATGAGACCATTCGGTCGAACGTGGTTGTCAAAAGTGGAGACCTCACGGTGTACGGCAAAATCGATGGTGACGTGTTGGTCGTCGGAGGTTCGCTCTATGTAAAAGACGGAGGCAGAATCACAGGGAACGCGCGCGTGATCAATGGTACCGTTGTGCGGGAACACGGAGGAATCATTGAGGGATATACTGACAAAACGAGCACGAATTCGGTAAGCTACCGGGAAAATCGTCACAGGTTTTCGCATCCCGGCAATTCGTTCAGCGCGCCGTGGATCAGTGAGAACGCAAATCTGGACAATTTCATTTTTAGGTACAATCGTGTTGAAGGACTGTTTCTGGGGCTTGGCACAGAAAAGAAATACAATTGGGACGGACGAAGGGACTTCAACAGTTATGGCTCCGTCGGATGGGGATTCCGCTCTCACACGTGGCGTGGAAATCTTGGTATCGCCAGACAGTTTCCCCTTGGCCTCGACGGGAGCGACGAGCTGTTTGAGATTGGCGTCGAAGGATACAGCCTGACTGACTCAAAGGACAACTGGCTGATTGACGTACACGAAAATACCGCTGCCGCGCTGCTGATCCACGAAGATTTTCGTGATTACTTTCAGCGCAACGGGTACGCAGGGCACGTGGCGTACTATTCGCAGAAGGGTTATCTGAAGACAGAACTAAAGGCGACGTACCTCATCGATCAGTATGCTTCGCTCGCCAACAATACGGACTGGGCATTGTTCGGCGGGAATAAGCTATTCCGCCTCAATCCTCCCATCGACAACGGAAAAATGCGAAGCGTCCTTGCTTCTGCAGGCATCAGCACGAAGAGCGTAACCACACGGGGTCCCGAAGGATGGAGTGTATTCGGGTCGTTTGAATACGGACCGAGATCCCTTGGCGGCAATTTCAATTTTGATCGATACATCCTCGACCTACGACGTTTCCAACCACTTTCGTACTATGACAACCTGAATATCCGTGTACGCGCAGGGACATCCGATGGAACGTTGCCGGTGCAGAAGGAATACGACCTTGGCGGACTTGGTACCCTCAATGGATTTCCCTTCAAAGCCGACACCGGCTACAACAGGATGATCCTCGTGAACGCGGAATATATTGTCAATGGAAATTTTCTGGACGATCTGGACTTCTGGCCGTCGTGGCTTTTCAGGAATGTGAACCTGTTGTTCTTTACGGACGCAGGATTAGTGCGGAATGCCGCTCACGGTGCAGGACCGACGGAAGGATTTGAGAAAATTACGTGGAATCAATTCAAGAATGATATTGGCGCGGGCTTCAGCAACCGGAGCGGATCGTTCAGAATAGGCCTTGCGTGGAGGACAGATGTGAAGGCTCCCGCGAGGTTCGTCTTCAGGTTCACGCGTCCGTTCTAATCAGCGTTCCCACAGGAAACAATTAACCCCGGGCCGTAACCACCTGCCCGGGGTTTCTTATTTGTACATCCGAATAGTGTTCGTTAGCCCGGCTTGACCTTCATTAGTTCTTCAAGCAGCTGAGATTTATTGGCCCGTGAAATTTCTCGACCGTAGATCTTGAGTCCTTCAACGCCACGTGCGTGTCGTCGCAATTCGTGGACCGTCATCGCTTCCAGAGAGTTGAAGTAGTCTTTTTGCTCTTCAGTCAATCCTTCGGGCATCGAATAGGGAACTTCGGGAGTCTCTTCCTGTCCTTCGTCGATGCGCCCCTCGTGTAATTCGTCTTCGACATCGGGCTGCGTGCGTGAGCCCTTTGTGTACAATAATTCCTCCATCCCCTCCGCAGGTCGCGGGATCACATGCTTTGACACGAGTTCTCCGACGCGCTGGGCCGCAGCCGCACCTGCTTCCACTGCGGAGCGGACAGCTGCCGTGTCACCCACAACCTTAATGGTAATCAATGCAGGATTGGTCTGTTCTTTTCCTACCAGGACGACATTGGCGGTCTTTACCATGGCGTCTGCTGCCTCGATGGCGGCAACGAGTCCTCTTGTTTCAACCAAACCTAAGGCGTAATCGATCATAAACAATGAAGATGAAAAGACCTGAAAGGTTTTCGAAACCCGTCAGGTCTTTGCAGGGAGTCTTTACTTTTGTGCGGGACGTTTCGGAAGAATCATTTCCACATCGCTGTGGGGACGTGGAATCACGTGGACGGAAACCAGTTCGCCGACGCGTTGTGCCGCGGCTGCTCCGGCATCCGTTGCGGCTTTGACAGCCCCAACATCTCCGCGGACCATGACCGTCACATAGCCACCGCCGATCTGTTCCTTGCCGATGAGTGTGACTTTGGCTGCCTTGACCATCGCATCAGCGGCTTCGATGGAGCCGACAAGTCCTTTCGTTTCCACCATGCCAAGTGCGTCCAGCGAAATATCTGACATTGAGATTCTCCTTTGGAAATGTTGAGAAGAGACTCTTTCTCGCCCGTTATTGGGGATAAGCTCCCGCTAATATATCGAATGACCGTATGAATGTCAATAACGTGCTCCCGCCCACAAAGTCTGTGTGCTCCAACCCTGGTATGCCTCGACCGAGACAAACATATCCCGTGCTGTAAGATCCACAAAACCGCTCGGATCCATCGTCGTCACAAATGACCCTAGGGGATGCAACCTATATTGCGCACAACTCGTTTTACGTTCTGGTTTTTCCAAAATTAAGCGGGGCGGACCATCAAGAACTGCAATTGAATGAACTAGACAGCGCATGCGCAAAATTTTTTTGAGAAACATTTCGGGGAATTTGTGTCTGGTTTTGTCGCCGAAGAAGACTCATTAACACATTCAGGGAAGAAATTGCCATCGAGCGCCGGCAAATCCTTGAAGATTGATGTTCGAAACTTGGGGAGCGGGAAGCAAAAGCCGTGTTCTCATTGCATGGGCAGTTTGGATCTATGGGCGCGGAGCATCCGAAATGGTGCATCCACAGCGGCCAATAACTGATGAAATCGTGACAAGAATGTGGTATCTTGTTCGGAAGTTTTTAAAAAATAACGCTTGCCGTTCTGCATTTTACGGGGAAGGGTAGTAACAAAGTCTTACTTCTAGAGATGAGTATGGGCGCCGATCCAACAACGTTGTCGCAAAAAGACCTTGTCAGGGAGTTGTTTAACTCTTACGACGACTTTAAACGAGCAGAGATTTCATCCCGTCGATTCACGCAGTCGGAGATGCTCCGCTGGATGGAACCGATGACCAAATCAAATACTGTCAGCGTGACGAATATCGGGCGCTCTGCCGAGGGAAGGACTATTCCTCTTTATACCTATGGTCAGGGTGAAACAAAGGTTCTTCTCTGGTCCCAGATGCACGGCGACGAGCCTACAGCTACAATGGCAATGCTCGACATCCTCAATTTTTTTGCACACCGTCCGGACGATGTCATCGCGAAAACGATTCGCATCAACCTCACGATGTTGATTGTTCCCATGCTCAATCCCGATGGAGCAGAGCGATTCACGCGCCGGACCGCACAGCTGATTGACATGAACCGTGATGCAGCCGCATTGAGGACCCCTGAGGCGCAAATCCTAAGGAATACTCGGCAGAAGTACGAGCCACAATTCGGTTTCAATCTCCACGATCAAGAACCCCGTTTGACGGTCGGTCCGACCAAAAACGTGGCCGCTATCGCTTTGTTGGCGCCGCCCCCGGATCCCTTACGCACCGACAACGAGGTACGGATGAAGGCCAAGAAGATCGCTGCAGTGCTTGTTGAAGTCCTGGAGCAGCTCGTCCCAGGTCATATCGCAAAGTACGAAGACACATTTGACCGACGAGCGTTCGGAGACAGTATGCAGTTGTGGGGAACGAGCACGGTGCTGATCGAATCCGGCGGCTGGCCCAACGATCGAGATAAAATGTTCATCAGGAAACTGAACTATGTTGGTCTGTTGATGTCTCTTTATTCAATCGCAACGAAGGCGTTTGAACGAACAGAGACGGCGGCCTACGAGTCTCTCCCATTCAATTCCAAGAATCTTTACGATTTCATTGTGCGCGGCGTGGACTTTAAAGGAGCCGATGGAACAGCATCCATCACGGTTGACATCGCTTTCAACATCGAAGAAAAGAATCAAGAGCCCGATAGAATACGTCTAATGGCAAGGGTGGTTGATCTTGGAGATCTAGGCACGTATGGTGCTTTTGAAGAGCGTGACGGCAAAGGAATAACGCTCGATGCGTCGAGCATCCAGATGGACAAGCAAATACCGTGGGAAGAATTGCAGCGTTTATTGAAATAGGATTATTTTGGTCGGGCATAACGAGTTGGATTGTAATCATTGAGTTATTTTAGTACGTTGGAGTCGGAAAAGGAATTTTGAAGAGTTTTTGATTCATTCAACAACATCTGAATTCTTGCAGAGCCGGAACTTGTCCCACGAGGCACGTGTTGATGGAATGAGTTGCCTGAGAGGTTCGGGGCGCGTTGTTGGGTGAGGAACCTCATTAGGTGACTATGGCAAGAGTTCCCCCATCTATTCTTTCAGGTTCAACCCGGGAGCGGCACAGGGAGTTTGAGGCGGAGGCCCTTCCTCACATGGATCTGTTGTACAATTTTGCTCTTCGTACAACCGGAAATGTAGACGACGCGCGCGATTTGCTCCAGGAAACGTACCTCAAAGCTTATCGTTTCTGGAACAAATACGAAAAAGGGACCAATATTCGTGCTTGGCTCTTCCGGATCATGAAGAACTCGTACATCAACCGGTACCGGAAAGAGACGAGAGAGCCGAGCAAAGTTGACTATGATGATGTTGAGAACTTCTATGATTCTATCCGCAGTTCATCGACCGATACCAATGATTTGCAGGAGAGGTTTTTTGGAGGATTGCTTGGCGATGAAGTCACGACCGCGTTGCAGAGCCTGCCGGAAGAATTCCGAACGGTTGTGATCCTCTGTGATATCGAGGGACTTACGTATGAGGAAATTGCCGAGTTTCTGGAGTGTCCGATCGGAACCGTGCGCTCGCGGTTGCATCGGGGAAGAAAGCTCCTCCAGGCGAAACTGTTTGAATATGCAAAAAAACAGGGGTTGATTGCCAGCGATTAGAGAGGGAGTTTGACTATGCAGGGAGAGGAATATTATCGCGTTGAGGTGTGGGTATGAACTGCACCGAGGCAACTGAACTTCTTGGCGAAGCGATCGACGGTTCAATTCCGGTGAGCGTTCGCAGCAATCTTCTCCAACACCTCGGCATCTGTCGAGGCTGTCGCAAGTCGTATGAGCTTGAAGTGATCACCAAAGCGGTTGTACATAGCCGCTGCTCGTGTGTGACGACCCCCTCCGAGGTTGTTCAAGCCATTGTCTCAGCTCTTGCCGTGTCTCCCCAATCTGTATCGCCGTTCCTCGAATGGATCCAGGACGTATTTACGATGCGTCGTCTGATACCTGCCTTTGTGGCATCGATAGCGATTGTGGTTGCATTGGTCTTCTTCAATTCGCCGGCGAGTGTGAACGAGAGTGATGTTCACACGGCCTCGAACGACGTCATCTTTCAGTCGCTCCAGAACTTTGCAAAGTTGCAGAAGGGTGAGCTCAAACCTGCGATGGTAGCCAACAAAGCTGAAGAAATTCACCAGTATCTTCACCGCAGAGGCATCGATTTTGCCATCGTGCAACCGATGGATTGCTGTCAGTCGTACGGTGCCATGACCTCAGAGTACGGTGGCGTAAAACAGGCACAGGTCGTCTACAACATGGGCGACGATGTGATGTACGTGTATCAAGTGAGCAAGCAGAGTGTTTTCGAAGGGTCGACCCTCATCATTCCACCAGCGGCAAAGACAGCGCTCGAAAGAACCGGTTGGTACACAGACCCGAATCATCCTGACTGCAATGTCGTTCTCTGGATTGCCAACCAGACTCTTTGCGCGGCAGTTTCTTCCATGAAGAAGGACGAGATGCTCGCGTTGATCAACCGGAATTAGCTCGAGGGCCGAGGCCTTACATCCCCAGCGCCAGGCGGTCGGACAAAGCCCTTGGCAGCCCCGCACGAAGAATCTTCTCCGCAGCGATTTTGATGGGATATTCACTCCGGATGTTTCTGTAATTCCAGTTGTCTGTATCGAATATCCCGAAGCTGAGCTTCGAATTCCCGTCTCGCGGTTGCCCGATACTCCCCACGTTAACAAGAAACCGTGAAGCACGGCTGACAGCCTTCGCGGGGCCATCTTCCGAATAGATGCCTGGGAAGTGAGAATGCCCGATGAAACAAATCTGTTCCGAAAAATTTTCAAACGCCACCTCAAGGTCTTCCTCAGAAAGAACGTAGAACCATGATTCGGGCTGGTAGGGAGAGGAATGAACGAACAGAATTCCGTCCTGCCGGGCTGTGTACGGCAGCCCCTCAAGAAACCTCCTGTTTTCGGGCAGCAATTGTAGCCGGGTCCACTCGGCAGCAATTCTCGCGTTCCTGGTAAATGATTCCGCGTTCTGCTCGTTGACTGCCGCGGCATCATGATTTCCACGCAGGACAGTCCGGCAACGCTGACGCACAAGCCCGACACATTCATTGGGGTTTGCGCCGTAACCCACCACATCGCCAAGACACACAACCTCATCAACGGATTCCCGGTCGATTAATTCGAATGCTTTTGTAAGCGCCTCGAGGTTGGAATGTATGTCGGAGATAATCGCGAATCTCATGGTTACTCTGGACTTGTCCGGTTCAGATGTGGTCACCGTGGCGCTGGTGGTCAATATAGACAATCTGGACTGGCAATTCAACCCCAGAGCTGCACGGAGCAAGCCACTGTTTTTCGCGTCGTTGTGGGCGACGAGAACCGTTCTTATATTAAACCTGAAACACCATCCGCGCATCTGCGTGCACAGCAACGAAAAGAAATACACTGCGCTCGGTTCCGTTGGGGCTGCAATATTTCTGACGGGATTCAAAATCTTCGTCGGCGTTGAAACAAACAGTCTCGGCATTCTCTCTGAAGCAGCGCACTCCGGACTTGATCTCCTGGCAGCCATCATCACTCTGGCCGCTGTTACAATCGCCGACAGACCGGCAGATCAGGACCATCAGTATGGCCACGGCAAGGTGGAAAACATCTCCGCCTTCGTGCAGACGATCCTGCTGTTGATGACGTGCGGATGGATCATTCTCGAGGCAATCAATCGCCTGACCACCCATACCGCGCACGTTGAAGCAACAGTGTGGAGCTTTCTGGTGATGGGTGTTTCCATGATCGTGGACCTCAGCCGCTCGCGAGCATTAAGCCGTGTTGCAAGAAAGCATCACAGCCAGGCCCTCGAAGCCGACGCCCTTCATTTCGCATCGGATATCGGGTCGTCATTCACGGTCATCGTTGGGTTGACCTTTGTTGCGCTGGGGTACCCGTTCATGGACGCTGTGGTTGCTATTATCGTAGCACTCATCGTGTTGTTTGTCAGTTATCGGCTTGGTCGCCGCACCATCGATGCGCTCATGGATCGTGTGCCTCCCGGTCTCAGGGAAACCGTGGAGACGGCGATCAGGAAGGTGGAAGGGGTCGAGGAGGTGAGGACCGTTCGTTTGCGGACATCAGGCGCAAAGATTTTCGTTGATGCGACCGTTGCGATTCGAAGAACACTCCCGTTCGAACGGGCGCATCGGATCGTGGACAACATTGAACAAGCGGTACACTCGGTTCATTCGAACGTTGACGTTGTGGTGCACGCCGAACCGGTGGCAGGCTCCGATGAAACCGTTATCGATAAGATCCGGATGATTGTTCAAAACCTCGGTCTTCGGGCACCCCATAACCTCGAAGTCCATCTCATCGAAGGAAAGTACTTCATCGATTTCGACGTGGAATATCAGAAAGGGAAGACATTCCAGGATGCACACGATACCGCTTCGGAGATTGAAAGTCAGATTCAGCGCGAGTTACCTGCGGTTGGGCGTGTCACGATCCATATGGAGGAATACCTGCCGAATGAACACGAGATAAGCGACGTTACGGATTCTGCGCGCAAGCTCAAAGGTCAGATTCTGGACACCGTCAGGAAGGATCACCGGGTAATCGGTGTGACTGCATGCGCATTATTGCAGGAAGGGAACAGGTACAACGTTACGCTCACGTGCAAGATCGAGAAATTAAGAACCCTGGAAGAAGTACATCAGATCATTTCCGAACTGGAAACAGCAATGTATCAACGGTTCAAACAATTTAGGCGTATTACTATTCACGCGGAACCACAGTAGGTTCCCCTCTCCGCGCCCTCAAGCGCCGAATATCCCGCCTCAAGTCTTTTGTTGTTTCTTCTTTGCAGCCGGAAAGAGAACATTGTTGAGGATGAGACGATAACCCGGTGAATTCTTATGGAGCGCAAGGTCTGTCGGCGGATCACCGACGACGTGCTGATAGTCTTCCGGATCGTGGCCGCCGTAGAATGTAAAGGTTCCTCTCCCGTAATTGCCGTGGATGTATTTCACTTCCTCCGTCCCTTCTCGTTCGGCAAGAATTGTCACCGTAGGCTTGATAAGACTCTTCTTAAAAGCGGTGGTTTGTCCCATGAAGCCTTTGACAATGGAAACATGATCCTGCGTGAGCATCGTCGGGACAGGGTCGTACTTTGCTGAGAATTGGAAAAGCGTGAAATAGTCGGTGCTGGGGTCCCGGATCGGTGGCGGGTCGCTCGGTGGTATGTCGATATCGGAGTATTCGTACCGCATCGGATTCATTTCGAGTTTGAAGTTCTGGAACGCCAATGTCTTTGAGAAATCAAGCTTTTCCTGGGCGTGTGGATCCGGCGGATCACCGTCGTACATCACATCGCAGATATCGACGTTCTCGGCCGCAAGGGCGATATCGTACGTATCGGTGGCCGAGCACATGGCAAACATGAAGCCGCCGGCGCCAATATAGTCCTTGATTGCCCGGGCGACGGCCTTCTTCTCGTCGGAGACTTTCTTAAAGCCAAGCTTGTGAGCCTCTTGTTCATACATCAACTGTTGCTCGATGTACCACTGTGCATTCCTGTAATTCGCATAGAACTTCCCGTACTGCCCCGTGAAATCTTCGTGGTGAAGATGCAACCAATCGAATTCCGAAAGCTTGCCGCTCAGCACCTCGTCATCCCAGATCTTGGTGTACGGAATCTCGGCATATTCAAGGGCCAGAGTTACGGCATCGTCCCACGGTTTGAAATTCGGGGGAACATAGACGGCGATCTTCGGCACTTTCTCGAGACGAACGACATCTTCGTTGTTGTCCGGCCGCTGAATATCAGCATAAATGCTGGCAGCCTCTGACGACGACAAGGATTCAAAGAGAACTCCCCGGATTCGGCATTCGCTTGCAAGAAGGTCGCCGTAGTCGCACATGAACGATCCACCGCGGTAATTTAAAAGCCAGTCCACTTCGCCGTGGTGCTGCAGCACCCAGAATGCGATGCCGTACGACTTCAGATGGTCGGTCTGCTTCAGGTCCATAGGAATCAGAAGCTTCGCCTGGGCAAAAAGAAGGGACGGAATGAAAAGTAGAAAGAAAATCAATCGAAGAAGTCTCACGGAAACGTCACTTCCTATCGATTGGTTGATATTGCGGAGAGCGCACAGAATCAAGCCCGACGAACTCGACGTCGTTGATCCTGTGAAGATCAACCGTCGTCTTGCCGCTTGCATCCATTCCGTAAATTGTGCCAAACTTGGCTCCAACGATTACTTCATCGTGCTTGTAAGAGGAGCGGGCGTGTACCGTCTGGGAAAACGTGTCGTCAAATGCCTTGAGCAGGATAAGAAATTCGGCATCGGATTCGGCCAGGCTTTCCTTTGTAGCGCCGAGCAACGGACTCGACTCATCAATAGGATGAACCACCGTCCACGTCAGTGGGAAGAACGTCACCTGTGTGCGCTCGAGCGCAAGGGGATAAAAAACCCGCTTCATTTGTCCGTTCTGATGTTCGCGCCTTGCGAGAAGAACCTGTGCTTCTACTTCAATGAGTTGATTGTTTCGCTCGTTCGCAATCCGGAATTCAAATGCTGAACCACCGCGGTATGGAGCGACGATTGCATGCTTGCTGAAAATAATCCGGGCATGCGGTCGAGAAAACCTGCCGTAGAAGAGTCCGGCCGCCATTGCGAAATAGAGCCATCCCGACATCGATTCGAATGTTGCAATCGTGTTTGCAAGAAATCCGTCTGGACTGATCCTTCCATAGCCCACCGTCGTGAATGTCTGTGTACTAAAAAAGAACGCCTCAGAGAAGCGACTGACAAGGCCAACGCCGTTGGCCCCCAGAAGGTGTTCGAAGCCGGTGAGGACATAGAGAATCGCAAAGAGTCCGTTCACACCGACAAAGGACGCAACGAGGAGAAGATTGAATTTTAACCAGGAAGTGCTGATCAGTGTGTGATAAACACTGAGGGATTGGAAGAAGGGTAGCCCGCGCCGTTTGACATTAAACGACCCGTCCCGATTGATCATTCGTTGTGTCTGGTTCGAGACCTTCGTTCCGAGACCAAGATCACGGAATTCGTCAGGACTCATATTGATCGTTGGTCGGTTGTTAAAAATTGTTTTCATCGACTCCGCGTGAACCACCGTGGATGTGCAGTTTGCCGTCGCGAAGAGCCCGGGCGGCTCGACCGGCAGGTGGCGCCGTCATTAGTGTTTGGAAAAATTTTGGACCCTCAACTTGCATCGCCTCTCAGTTGACGAATTCGCTTCCGGGCCTGTTCCACGTACAGCGAATTCGGGAATTTGGCAAGAATAAACTCATATGCCCCAATGGCTTTTTCCTTGTCCTTAAGGACCGACTGATATGTTTCGGCGATCCTCAGCTCTGCCCGGTCTCTGAGGATGCTTTCCGGCATGTCAAAGACGATGTGTTGAAATGCGGTGAGAGCCTCGTTTGGCTGATTCAACAACAGATGCAGTTCACCCATTTTCATGGTTGCGTCGTCGACCAGAAGCGTCGCCGGATAGAGATGCACAACCTCTGTGAACCGGGCCAGGGCTTCTGAGTACTTTTTCTGTCGCTTGAGTAGGTCGGCCTTTGCGTACTCTGTCAGCGCGACCTCATTCATGGCTTTGTTTTCGAGGATAAAGTACTGCAACATGAGAGCGTCATTGGAGAGGTCGGAATTGAGGGTTGCGACAAGTGGCTTGAGTTCGGTGAGTGAAGAGTCGAACCTGCCCTCAAAATAATCCAGCTCCGCGATCCCAAATTGAGCTGATTGGCGATAAGCAGGGACTGTTACCATCAGAAGACTTTCGTATTCTCGCCGGGCAGAGGTGAGATTGTTCTGCGCGATGTAGACTTCAGCGGTTTTCAATGATGACTCGCTTGCGAGGTCGACGGACCGAGTCATGGACTTGACTTGGCCAAACGCTTCAAGGGCGCCATTGAAATCGAACAATCGGTCCATGCGAATAATGCCAATCCGGTAGAATGATTGCGCTGCCAACTCGGTACTTGGATAGTCCTTGATGACCGCTTCGTACAAATGGACGACGTTTTGAAGACTCTCCTCGCTTTCGGAGATCCTCGTCGGCTCAGAACCGCCTTGTAGTTGAGCATGGCCACTGGCTGGGACTGAAACAGAGTCGGCCTGTGCGCTCAAGTCTTCCATGGACCGAGCATACCCGAAGCGCGCCTGCGAGACAATCGCCGGACTGCGGGAGAGAACGACAATGTTTTGAAAGGCCTCAGACGCAACACCGTAACTTTTCTCTTGTGACGCACGCCGGGCGAAGTCCAGAAGCTCAGCTCCATCGGCATTACCCAAACGATCGATGACGCGGTATTCCTCGAACGCGGTCCGGTAGTCTTTTCCTTCCATTGCAAGCCAGGCATACAGTTCTCGAACTGTAATGTTGTCAGGCCCTTTGTTAACTTCTTCGCGTGTTACATCCGTTGCGGCTCGAAGTCCTGCCTCGCGAATCGTGAATGATGCGATTCTGCTTTCAACAAACGAAAGCTGTTGAGGGGAGGAGTGAAGAAGCTTAATGAATTCTGTCGACGCGGCCGTATATTGCTGGAGGAGCATGTACAGGCTGGCCAGCTCGTCGTCAAAAGCATCACGTTGGCCTGTTGCCGCTCTGCCGGCGAGATAGATGTTGACGGCCTGTTGGAAGAGCCGGTGTTCCAACATTTGGGATGCGACAACACGGTACAGTCCGATGTTTTTCGGGTCGATGCCAATGACACGATTCCAGACCGAGTCCGCTTTTTGTTCAGAGCCCGATTCGTAGTAGACGCCACCGAGTGAAGCGAGCAACACAACGTCGTTCCTGTGCAATGTCAACTGTTGTTCGACAAGGTTGATTGCTTTGTCGTATGATCGCAACTGCATATAGCCGTTCCGGAGTCCGTCGAAATAGAGATAGTTCGTCGGATCGCTGTGGTACAGACTTTCGTAAAGTGCGACTGCGCGCTCCCAATCCCCCGCTTGTTGAAAGGACTGAGCAAGCCTGAGCTTCGTCGGCGCATCAATGTCCTGTGATCGCACCGGAGAACAGAGAGCGGCAACGGTAAGAATCACGAATATTTCTCGTAGGTGGTGACGCATCAATTGTTCAAGGAAAAGCAAAACGAATATACCAAATTAAAGAGACCTGTCCAACGAATGATGAGAAACGTGATTTCGCAGAGCATAAGCAGGTTTCTTGACATGCCTTGCGAATTTACTTACCTTGCTTTCAGTTGAGAGGCTGATGCATGAAGAATGTTGCCATTTTGGGGTCGACGGGCTCGATCGGACGAAACAGCCTGGAAGTCATCAAAAACCTCCCTGAGCAGTTTCGCGTTACATACCTCACGGCGAATAAGAACATCGACCTCCTGCAGAAGCAAATTGCACAGGTTCATCCTCGGGGAGTCGTCGTCCTTGATCCCTGCAACGCTTCCGTTTTGAGAAAAGTTCTTGACGAAACGACAGAGGTTCATTCCGGTGAGGAAGGGTTGCTGGAAGTTGTCAGGCGCGCGGATGTTGATATCGTCATTAGCTCACTTGTCGGCTTCGCTGGTCTGGCACCGACCATTGAAGCAGTCAAGCACAGGAAAACTGTTGCGCTCGCCAATAAGGAAACCCTTGTCGTTGCGGGACAGCTCATTACATCGCTGGTCAAAGAATACAGGGTGCGACTTGTGCCGATTGACAGCGAGCACAGTGCTGTCATGCAGTGCCTTGTCGGCGAAGACCCCTCTCACGTCGCGAAGTTGATTCTTACTGCGTCGGGGGGTCCATTCCTGAATAGACCGGTCGAAGACTTTGATGCGATTACGGTGGAAGAGGCCTTGAACCACCCAAATTGGAGTATGGGCAAAAAGATAACGATTGATTCGGCGACGCTCATGAACAAAGGGTTGGAGGTCATCGAGGCACACTGGTTGTTTGATTTGCCTCCCGAACGGATCGAGGTGGTTATTCATCCTCAATCGATCATCCATTCTATGGTGGAATTCATCGACGGGTCTTTGAAAGCGCAAATGGGTCTGCCGGACATGAAAATACCTATCCAATACGCACTTACCTATCCGGCACGGTCCCCCATGAATGGCAGGAGGATTGATTTTGCAGAACTGAGTTCGATGACATTTTTCAAACCGGATCGAAAAAAGTTCCGGAGCCTGCAAATTGCCTACGATGTCCTTTCGCTTGGCGGAACGACACCTGCCGCAATGAATGCCGCGAATGAAGTTGCCGTTGAAGCATTTCTTGACCGGAAGATCTCATTTAAGAGGATTCCAGAATTGATTGAGAAAGCTATCGTATCGCACAAGGGGGTCTCCTCGCCGGATTTGAAGGATATAGTTGAAACCGACGCCTCAACGCGGAAATACGTCCGCTCACTGATTTAACCTGAACACAATACTCGACAACACGATCAATGCAATTCCTCTCTGCCGTCTTCTATTTCGTCATTGCTATTGGAGTCCTGGTCTTCATCCACGAATTCGGCCATTTTGCAGCGGCCCGGCTCTTCGGGATTCGGGCGGATGTCTTTGCGTTGGGCATGGGGTACAGACTTTTCGGTTATAACAAAGTAAACGGTCTTTCAGTCGGAAAACTTCCAGATCAGATTGATCTCAAGGGACACACCGACTACAGGGTATCTGCGTTCCCGATTGGCGGTTATGTGAAAATTTCTGGAATGATCGATGAAAGTCTGGATACAGAATTCGTCAACACGGAACCGCAACCGTGGGAATTCAGGTCGAAGCCCATTTGGCAAAGAATGATCGTGCTTTCCGCCGGCGTGATTATGAATATTGTGCTGGCGGTTGCAATTTTCTGGGGGCTGATCTACTACAAGGGCAAAGTCGTTCACCCTGTGACGGAAATCGGCTATGTTGTGGAAAAGAGTCCGGCCCAGGCTGCAGGCCTGCAACTCGGGGATAAGATCCTGGCAGTGAACAACAGCCCTGTCGTCTACTGGGAAGATATTGATAACCTGATATTTGCTGAGAATTTTGGACAGAATATTACAATCAACATTTTGCGTGACGGAGTCATCCGGTCGATCCCCATCAAGGCCTCATCGATTCCCGACAATCCCGATGACTTTGGGCTTCTTCCTGCCGACCTCGTCCCAGTAGTAGCGGACGTCGAAAAAGGGAAGCCGGCGGATGGCATTGGACTGGTGCCGGGCGATACGATTCTCAGCGTGAACGGTGTCAAAGTCACCTATGCATCGCTGTCGATCATTGTTCGCCAAAATGCGTCGGAACAAATCATCCTGCAATGGAAACGGAATGAAAGACTCATGGAGGCAACGGTAGTGCCGACTGCAGAAGGGAGAATAGGCGTAGCGCTTTATCCGGCATACCTGGGACCTGTCGATCATATGCGGTACACATTCTTGGGAGCATTTCCAACGAGCATTAAAGACGTTGTGAAAACGAGCGGATTATTTCTTGGTAACCTCTGGCAAGTCGTTGTTGGGAAAGCGTCGTTTTCGAAATCATTCGGTGGACCCGTTAAAATTGCCCAGATGGCTAATCAAGCAGCGGAGGCGGGAGGAACAAGCTTCTTGACTTTCATGGCCCTCCTGAGCATTAGTCTTGCATTACTCAATATACTTCCTTTCCCGGCGCTGGACGGAGGACACCTGTTGTTTGTTACCTATGAAGGTATATTCAGAAGGGAGATACCGGTGAAGGTTAAGATTGCCCTTCAACAAACGGGCTTTTTCCTGTTGCTTGCTTTTATGGCGGTGGTTATCTATAATGACATCTCAAATCTTTGAAAAACAACGACTTGTGAGAATGGTCACGTATCAGATGCACGACCAATTGTATCTTGGGCTAGAAAACAAATTATCCTCAGGAGGATTCAAGATGAAACGGTTCATCGTGATACGCAAGTTAGGATTGCTCTTCGCAGCAATCGCGACGATTGGATTGTCCACGTCAAAGGCACAGACGATTACGCACGTTGACTTCGATCTCCCGTCCTTCAACTATGATGTCATCTATCTTGCGGATTTCATCGATGTGACGTCCAATAAACTCGCGCAAAACATACCTAATTTCAGTGGTACTATCCGTGCGAACGGAGTTGGACAGATTATGCTGGACGCAACAGCACTGGTTCAATTCAAAGGTGATCCAAGCCCTGAGGAACTTGTATTTGCAGAAACCGAGCCATTTACCATTAATTTTACGCGAACCCTTACGTCTTCTGACCTCGCCGCCGGGAGCGTGTCGGACATCAAAATCAAAGGTAGCCCGTATAGAGAGAACCAGTCTTTGCGTGATCGTATTCAGAACTATGCGAAGCAAATTCCGACCGCCCCGGTGGGCCAATATATACTCCGATTGGAAGCGTATTCGGTTACTTCGTCTGGTGACAAAGGTACGCTGCTTGGAAGTATCCAAAAAATCATTTCCGTGCGCAACGCCTCACCGGACGAAGTCCAGGTCAACCTGATCGATCCGCAACCGGGAGCCGTTGTTTCGACGACCTTGCCAACATTTTCCTGGACATCCCCCAATCCTGATGTGACGCTGTTTGTTTACGAAAAGCTGCCTATCTATCAAAGTCTTGAGGAAGCAATCACTGGTATTCCGTTCCTGAAACAAGAAGTCAACGGTCCGCAAACATTTACCTATCCGGCGAATGCGCCACGCCGGTTGGAACAGAACAAGTCGTATGTGTGGTTTGTCCAGGCGGCAGTGACAACAAATCGCCAGACCGTGCAGCGTCAGAGCGAGGTACGGCTTTTCAGAATTCAGCTTGATAACCGGGCAAATCAGGAAGTGTCAGATATTATGAACGGCTTTGGAGGTTCAGCGGCGGGCACGTTCTCTACCCTCGAAAGTATTGGATGGATTCCAACCGGTACCATTACTCTCGACGGCAAGCCGGTGACTCTGGATGATTTAAAAGCCCTGGTCGCCAAGCTGACGTCCCAGAATATTAAAGTCACAGTCCGCGTCGAATAGCGTGAGCGACGATCGAAATTATTTAGGAGACTCTGGAATGAAACGCAAAAGTGTATTCTTAATTCTGGTTGTGGCGAGCATCCTCATGCTCAGCCCGGCTTGGAGAACTCCACAGGACAAAGGCGATTTTCCGGCCACCGTCATAAAAGTGATCAGGAGTGTGGACAAGAAGAGCCCTACGACCGGTTGGCAAAAAGCTTTGCTTGCAGATCAACTGCACTCCGGCTATGAGCTCAGAACGGAACAGGGCTCTTTCGCGATGATCAAGTTCCCCGACGAAACCAAGATTATCGTGAGACAAAACTCTGTTGTGACAGTAAGAGCTCAAGTTCGGGGGAGGCAGGTTCTTGACCGAAACATTTATATGGAGAGGGGCAATGTTGCTTTCGATGTGAAGAAGCAGGCAACAGAGCAGTTCAGGTTCTCGTCACCGATATCGGTAGCTTCGATTCGTGGAACCCAGGGAGGATATTCGTCCGGCGCTGACAGCGTTGACCAATTGATCATCAACGAAGGCCTGGCAACCCTCACAAATCTTCTCTCGCATCTTTCCCAGGACGTCTCAACCGGACAGATCGGGATTACCTACGGCGATGGACATATCGATGTTCATAACTCCACCCACGACCAGCAACAACAGGGGGACATAGGGAATACAGGTCTTGGTGGCCAGGGTGGCAACGAGGGGCAGGGCGGCAAGGTCAAGCGTCAGATTCGCATCCCAGGTCAGGACAAAGACGGCCATGCAAAAACGATTATCTTTGAA
>Ga0335081_10004470_pt1 | contig 22037 bp, 18 predicted proteins | sample Lox_Sample_35_FD_206713 | JGI IMG/M metagenome (GOLD analysis project Ga0335081, IMG submission 206713) | Soil microbial communities from Loxahatchee National Wildlife Refuge, Florida, United States - Lox_Sample_3.5 | ecosystem: Environmental > Terrestrial > Soil > Wetlands | place: USA... | reverse complement strand
GGATGGATACGGCAGCGGTTCGCTGACCAGCTACACGATCGCATCCGACGGTACGATCATGGGCAGCTTCAGTAACGGCAGGACCGCGGCCCTGGGCCAGATTGCCCTGGCCAATTTCGCCAATCCCCAGGGGCTTCAGCGGGCGGGAAACAACGATTTCGCGGCGACCCTCGCCTCCGGCTCGGCGCTGGTGGGAGCGCCCGGCACCGGCGGTCTGGGGACGGTATCCGGCGGCTCGCTGGAGCTGTCCAATGTGGACATCGCCACAGAGTTTTCGGCGCTTATTGTTGCCCAGCGAGATTATGAAGCCAACGCCCGTACCATCACGACCTTCGATCAGGTGATGCAGGACACGATCAACCTGAAGACAACCTGAAGTTCGGCCTCGTGCGGCCAATAGCAGGGTCGTAACGCAGTGCCCGAAGGCCCCGCATCGCAGCGCGTCCGCCGGTGCGGGACCCCTCGCGGTGCGGGCGCGTTAAAGATTCCTAATCCGGGGTCGCCTCCCCAGGCGCGGGCGTGCAGGTAAACCCGGCGCCAGGTGCCGGCGGGGAACAACTGCCGCCGGCGACAGCGCAAGTCGCTGCAACGCGCAAAGTTTGCCTCGGAACTTTTCCGGAATTTCCTTAATCCCGCCCGGCAATTCACTTGCACGTGAGTCGGTGTGCCTCCACAATCCACTTCCCGCTGCGCTGAAATCGCGATTTCGTCACTGGACGTACGGCCATGAGCGACAGGCAGCTGCCGGCGGAGTGCGATGACGGTGTGGCGGCAGTGCAGAGTTGGCGACGACTCTGGTGGCTGCCATGTGAACTCACGCTCGAGCTGCCGGTCAGCCACTTTACGGTGGGTGAACTGTTGCGGCTGCAACCGGGCAGCATCGTGGCCACCGCCTGGAGCCCCAGCCGGGAAATCCCGCTGGAGGCCAATGGCGAGCTGATCGGCTGGACGGAATTTGAGGCTGTGGGCGAGCACAGGGCGGCGCGCATCACCGAGCTGCTGTGAGGAGCCATACATGCAATCTCCGGTGAGAAACCTGAATCCTTCGTCCTGCTGGCCACATGCGGCCTGGTGGAGCCGGCTGAAAGAGGCGCTACGAAGCCTCCAGGCAGGCAGGACGCCGCGGCGGCTGCAGCTGTGCGAGAGCGTTTCCCTGGGCGAGAAGCGCCTGATTGCCGTGGTGCAGTACGACACCCAGAAATTCCTCGTGGGCGGCAGCACGCATTCCGTGAACCTGCTGGCGCGCCTGGGAGAAGGCCAGGATTTCTCCGAGCTGCTGACGGAATGGTGCGAACGGCAACGATGACGGACCGCGGCCAGTGTCGGGGGTGGTGGCGCCGTTGCGCGATGGGGGTCTGCTGGCTTTGCGCCACGCGTTGCGAGGCTGCCGGTTTTGCTCCCGCGCCAGGCAGGCTCCAGATTCCGGAGGTCAATGCCAGCGGGGTACCGTGGACGATCGTCCTGCTGCTGACGCTGTTGACCATCCTCCCGGCGCTGCTGCTTTCGATGACCCCACTGGTGCGGCTGCTGGTGGTCTTCCACTTCCTGCGGCAGGCGCTGGGAACGCAGAGCGCTCCCACCAACCAGACGCTGATCGGACTTTCGCTGGTGCTGACCTGGTTCCTGATGCAGCCGGTCGGCGCGGCCATCTACCAGCAGGCGATTGTGCCGCTGGAGCAGAACCGCATTACCGCGTGGGAGGCGCTCGATCGCGGCTCCGAGCCGGTGCGGCGCTACATGCTGAAGTTTGTGCGGGAAAAGGACGCAGCGCTGTTCGTGGACATTGCCAGGCTGCCGCCGCCGCGCTCGCCGTAAGAGTTGCCGATGCGGGTGGTGGCGCCGGCCTACATTCTGTCGGAGCTGAAGGTCGGCTTTCAGATCGGCGCGGTGCTCTTTCTGCCCTTTCTGGTGATCGATCTGGTAGTGGCTTCGATCACCACCTCGGTGGGCATGCTGCAGTTGCCGCCGGTAGTCATCTCGACGCCGATCAAGATCCTGCTGTTCGTCATGGTGGATGGCTGGAACCTGCTGGTCGGCTCGCTGATGAAGAGTTTCTCCTGATGCACGGAAAAGAGGCCCCGAATGTCGCCTGATGTGGTTGTGCAACTCGGACAGTCAACCCTCCAGACTGCGGTCATGGTCGTCGCGCCGCTGCTCATCGCGCTTCTGCTGGTCAGCCTGGCGATCAACATCGTGCAGGTGCTGACCTCGCTGCAGGACAACACCATTTCCAGTGTCCCGCGGCTGCTGGCGACGGCGCTGGGCTCGATCCTGCTGATGCCGTGGATGCTGCGCAGGCTGGTGGCGTTCACCCTGGACATGCTGGGCGACTTCCGCCCCCTGGTGCGGTGAGCAAGCCCGGATGCAACCGCCACTCCAGATCGAAGAGCTGGTTGCCGCAGTGGCGTGCGTGGGAGCGCGCGTCTCGGGGCTTCTGGTGTTCACGCCATTCCTGGGCAGCAGCGCGATTGCGCCACGCATAAAGGTTGGCCTGGCCGTGCTGCTCACCGGGCTGCTGTATCCCATCAGTGGCCCGCATCAGCTGTCGCCGGGCGCGGCCGCTGCCATACGGATGATGCTGGGTGAAGCGCTGGCGGGTCTGGTGATGGGACTGACGGTGCAGTTCATCTTCGAGGCGGCGCAGTTTGCCGGCCAGGCCATGGGCACGCAGGTCGGCTATGGGCTGGTGAACATTATCGATCCCGGCACCCAGGTGGACACGCCGGTGCTGTCGGTCTTCACGCAGACCATCACCATGCTCATCTTCCTGCAGCTGGGCGTACACCGCTGGCTGATTCGCGCCCTGGCCAGCAGCTTTACCTACCTTCCCGCCGGCTCGGCAATCGCCGGAGGAGAGATGATGCGGCAACTGCTGCGGGCCGCAGGCGGAATGTGGCTGGCAGGGGTGCAGATCGCGGCCCCGGCCCTGATTGCCACCCTGCTGGCGGATTTCGTGCTCGGATTTCTGGGCAAGGCATCGCCGCAATTGCCGGTGCTGTTTCTGGGGCTTTCCGTAAAGAGCATGCTCGGGCTCGGCGTACTGGCGCTATCGCTGAAGTACTGGCCCACAATTTTCGACCGCTATTTCACGGCCGCTGTCCATTGCGGGGAGCGGCTGCTGCATCTGGCGGGCTGAACACCATGGCAGACGGGGACCGGACAGAACGGGCAACGCCGCGGCGGCGGGAGAAGGCGCGCGAGCAGGGGCGTGTGGCGCGCAGCCGCGAGCTTGGGGGAGCGCTGACCGGTTTTGCCGGACTGCTGGTGGTGCTGTGGACCTCCGCCGGAGAACTGCAGCGCTGGCGACAGAGCTGGCGAAGCTGGACCGAGCTGGCGTGGCAGAGCGACTTCAGCGCCGGGACTCCCCTCCTGGCCTGGACTGCCGTCGCGGCCCTGCGCTGGATTGTTGTACCCCTTGGGCTGGTGTGGGCGCTGGCGGTGGCCAGCAGCGTTGCCCAGGGGGGCTTCGTTTTCTCCGCCCAGGCGCTGACCCCCGATATCGCGCGCATGAGCCCGGTGAAGAAGCTGGGACAGATGTTCTCGCTGGCCGGGCTGGCGCCGGTGACCAAATCGCTGCTCCCATTCTCGGTCCTGCTCTATCTGGGCATGGCCGTCCTGGCGCGCGACCGGGAGCTGCTGACGGGCAGTGCCCGGATGCCGGTGGCCATGCTGGCCACGCTGGCGTACCAGGACGCGCTGGAAATCTGCTGGAAATCGACGCTGGTGCTGCTGCTCTGGTCCGGCATCGACTACCTGCTGCAGCGGCAGAAGCTGGAGCGCAACCTGCGCATGAGCCGCCAGGAGCTGCGCGACGAGTATCGGGAGACGGAAGGCAATCCGACGGTGAAGGCACGGCTGCGACGGCTGCAGCGGCAGATGCGGCGGCGCCGCATGCTCAAGGAGGTGGAGCGCGCCACCGTAGTCATTACCAATCCCACCCACTTTGCCGTTGCCCTCGAATACACCCCGCAGATGGCTGCTCCCATGGTGGTGGCCAAGGGGCTGAACGCCCTGGCCGAGCAGATCAAGCAGGTGGCCCGCTGGCACGAGATTCCCATCGCGGAGAATCCGCCCCTGGCGCAGGCGCTGTATCGCAGCGTCGAGATAGGACAGACGATTCCCGCGAAGCTGTATGCGGCAGTGGCCGAGATCCTGGCATTCATCTATCGCGCGCAGATGCGCGCCCAGCAGGCGGCAGGCAGGACATAAGCAGATGACGAACGTGGAGAAGACCGCGCAATCCGCGCCCGCCCGGCGGGCCTCGGAGTGGATCATTCCGGTGGCCGCGGTGGCCCTGGTCTTCGTCATGCTGGTGCCGCTGCCGGCCTTCGCCCTCGATCTGCTGCTGGCCATCAGCATCACCGCTTCGGTGCTGGTGCTGCTCTCGGCGGTGCACATTCTGCGGCCGGTGCAGTTCTCGGTTTTTCCCAGCCTGCTGCTGCTGCTGACCCTGTTCCGGCTTTCGCTGAACCTGGCCAGCAGCCGCCGCATACTGCTGCACGGCAACGAGGGGGCGAACGCCGCCGGACATGTCATCGGAGCGTTCGGACTCATTGCCATCCAGTACATGGTGGTGAGCCACGGTGCGGTGCGCACGGCGGAGGTCACGGCGCGCTTCACCCTCGACGCCATGCCTGGCAAGCAGATGGCGATCGACGCCGACCTGAACGCCGGCATCATCGATGAAAAGGAGGCGCGCTCCCGGCGCGAGCAGGTAAGCCGCGAAGCCGAGTTCTACGGCGCCATGGACGGCGCCGCACGCTTCAGCCAGCGCGATTCGCTGGCGACGGTGCTGATCACCGCCATCAATATCGTCGCCGGCTTCCTCATCGGCGTCTTCCAGCTGGTCGATGTCCGCCAGGGCGGGCAGCTGCTGCAGCGCATCCGGGCACTGCGCCGCCATCTGGCGCTGCAGTTGGGCTTCATCGTGCCGCCGGTGCACATCACCGACAACCTCAAGCTGCGTCCCCGCGAGTACGTGGTGTTTCTCCGCGGCGTGGAGATTGCCCGCTGGGAGCTGCGCGACGACTGCCTGCTGGCCATCAGCTCGGAGAGCGAGCCGCCCGCTCTGCAGGGCTTCGCCACCAACGAGCCGGCCTTCGGCGTCTCGGCGCGGTGGATTGTTCCCGGGCTGCGCGAGCAGGCGCTGGCGCTGGGCTATGCCGTCGTGGACCAGACCTCGGTTATCGCTACCCATCTGGCCGAGGTCATCAAGCAGCACGCCTGGGAGCTGCTGAGCCGTCAGGAGACCAAGCGCCTGCTCGACCGCCTTGGCGAAAGCCAACCCAAGCTTTGCGAAGAGCTGGTTCCCAAGGTTCTCAGCCTGGGTGAGGTGCAGAAGGTGCTGCAGCAGCTGCTGCGCGAGCAGGTTTCCATACGCGATTTACCCGGCATTCTGGAGAGCCTGCTGGACACCGCGGCGGTCAGCAGGAATCCGGTGCTGCTGGTGGAAGGCGCGCGTCAGGCGCTGTGCCGGGCGCTGGTGCATCCGCTGCTGTCCGACGACGGCGGCCTCCGGGTGGTGACGCTGGATCCGGCGATCGAGGAGGAGCTGACCCGCGCCTTCTCCGGGCAGGCGCCCGCGGCCAGCGCCCCGCTGGAGCCTTCGTTCGTGCGCCGCGTGCTGGAAGGGCTCAGGAAGCTGGTGGGCGAGCAGGTTCGTATGGCTACTCCCGTGGTTTTCTGCAGTACCCCGGCGCGCTTTCACCTGCGCCGCCTGCTGGAGCCATTTCTTCCCAAGGTGGTGGTGCTGTCGCCGGGAGAGATTCCCCCGGTGGTGCAGGTGCAGTCGCTGGGAACGATCCGATAAGGAGGAAGCATGAGCGCCGCGCAGGCCTACGCGCAGCTGGATGAGGGAACCATGGCCGGCTCCGAACAGTTGCTGATGGAGCAGCTGCCCCAGGTGAAGTACATCGCGCGGCGTATCCACGAGCGGCTGCCGCAGCATGTTCCCTTCGACGATCTTCTCCATGCCGGCATCCTGGGACTGATCGATGCCGTGCACAAGTACGACCCGGGCAAGAACGTGCGCTTCGCCTCCTATGCCAAATTCCGCATTCGCGGCGCCATCCTGGACAGCCTGCGCGACATGGACTGGAGCCCGCGCGACCTGCGTCGCAAGGCGCGTCGCCTGGAGTCCGCCATGCAGAAGCTGCAGGGCGAACTCGGACGCTCGGCGAGCGAGCCCGAACTGGCCGAGGCCATGGGCATGACGCTGGACGAGTTTCAGCACATGCTGGACGAGATCCGCGGGCTGGAGGTGGGCAGCCTGCAGATCGAATCGCTGGAAGACGGGCGGGAGACCGATCTGGGGGAGACGATAGCCGGGCCGGCCGACCAGGACCCGCTCTCCCTCTGCCTGCAGGGCGAACGCCGGGAGATGCTGGCCAACGCCATTGCAGGGCTGCCGGAGCGCGAACAGCAGGTGCTGGCGCTCTATTACCAGGAAGAGCTCACCATGAAGGAGGTGGGAGCGGTGCTGGGGATCGGCGAGTCGCGGGTCTCGCAGATCCACTCCATGGCCGTCGCCCGCCTGCGCACCGCGCTTTCCGGTGCGCGCCCGAGAGGGCCTGCGATGCTGCACGGAAGCAACCGCGACGCGGGGGCGCGGGGAGTATGGAAAAGGTCCTGAGCCAGGGGGAAATTGACGCCCTGTTCCGGGCGGCGCGCGGCGAAGCGGGAGGCGAAAAAAAATATCCGGCTGACGCGCTGGTGGAAACGTGGGACGTTCACAGGGCAGGTCTGTTGGCAAAAGAGCAGTTACGCAGTGTCAGCCAGCTGCATGAGAGTTTTGCGCGCAACCTGAGCAGCTCGGCTGCCGGATACCTGAGCGACCGCTTCGACGTCGCCCTGGTGGCGGTCGAGCAGTTGGCCTGGCGCGACTTCCTCGCGCGCTTTTCCGAGACGGCCTATTACGCCAGCTTCCGCCTGCCACCGGGCGACGGCAGGGGCGTTCTCCACATCGATGCCGGGCTGGCCTTTCCGGTGATCGATCTGCTGCTGGGCGGTCCGGGTCAGATGCCCCAGCAGGGTACGCGCGAGGTTACGGAGATCGAAGAGAACATGCTGGAGGGAATCGGAGGCGTCATCTGCCACGAGCTGCGTGGCATCTGGCAGCCGCTTGGCGTGGAGGTGGAATTCGAGCGCCGGCAGCCGGTCTCGCAGATGCTGCGCATCATTCCGCCGCAGGAGAGGACGCTGACCCTCAGCTTCGATGTCACCATGGCCGCTTCCCGGGGCACACTGAATGTCGCCTTTCCGTCCGCTGTCTGCAGCGCGCTGATGCGGAAACTGCGGGCGGAGCTGGTGTATCAACAGGCCCGGGGACCGGCGGTAAATCAGGAAAGCCTTGGCCGGCGGCTGCTCAACTCGCGGGTGGAAATCGAGCTGGCGACGCCTCCCATTCCGGTCGGGCTGCTGGAGCTGGCCAGCATGCGCCGGGGAGAGGTCCTGTGCCTGCGGCGCCGCATTGAAGAGCCCGCGGTGCTTCGCATGGGCGGGCGGGATTGCTGGACGGCGCGACCGGTCAGCAGCCGCAGCAGCCGGGCCGCGCAGGTGCTGGAATACCTGCTGCAACCGGAAGAGAAGGAATCATGCAAAGTGACGACGCTCTGACGCCTGCGGGCAAACAGACCGAAGCAGTGGCCGCGTGCCCGCGTCCTGCGCCTGCTCCCTCCGGCACAATTGAAACCCTGCTGCGGGAAGGCAATTTTGGACTGTTGATGGACGTCGAGCTGCCGGTCATGCTGCGCTTCGGCAGCCGCCTGGCGACGTTGCGCGAGGTGCTGGAGCTGGCAAGCGGCGCGGTGCTGGAGCTGGACCGCGAGGTCCAGGAGCCGGTGGACCTGGTGCTCAATGGCCGGGTGATCGCCCGTGGCGAGGTGGTGGTGGTGGACGGCAACTATGGATTGCGGATTACCGATGTCGTCTCACCCCAGCAGCGGGTCAGCAGTATGTAGGTATCCGGTTTCGCCGCAGAGGCGGCAAGAACGCTGAAGAGTTCAGGGAAGGGGCTTCTCCCGCGCGCCGGATTTCCGCTTCCCTGATGCAGGCTGCAGTTGCTTCGGCCTCTGTCGCATTCTTCCCTGGTTTGTCCGGTGAAGTCGGCCTTTAAGGAGTTATCTTCATGTCTGTTTCCCTGCGTGCGGTTCTGCCCGATCTATCGCCGATGAATGTGCTGGCGGCGCTGCCCACCTGCGCCAATCGCTACTGTCCCCGCCCGGCGACGCTATGGCAGCGCTGGTGGGCGCGGCACGAGGGCATCCGGCTGCAGGAGCTCTGGTACTGCAGCCCCCAATGCTTTCAGATCGCCCTGCTGCATCGGCTGGAGCGGGTGTCTCTGGCGGCGCCGGTGCGTCCTGCCCGGCCGAACCGTCTGCCGCTGGGGCTGGTGCTGCTTGCTCAGGGCGAAATCACTTCCCGGCAACTGCGGGAAGCACTGGAAGCCCAGAAGGCGGCACACAGTGGCAGGCTGGGCGAATGGCTGGTGACCATGGGAGTCATCGGCGAGCAGCAGGTCACGGCAGCGCTGGCGGTGCAGCAGGGGTGCCCGACATTTCCCGTGCGCGAACCGCAGTCGGTGCGGGCAAGAATGTACTGGCCGGATGCGCTTGTCCGGCGATACGGAGCCGTGCCGGTCTTCCACAACGAGGCGCAGTGCCGTCTGTACGTCGGCTTTCTGGAGGGGGTGGACCACGGATTTCTTTACTCGCTGGAGCAGATGCTGCGCTGCCGCACCGAGCCCTGTATCGTGGCGCCTGCCACGCACCGACGGCAGCTGGAGCTACGCGCCCTGGCCGGCGCAGGGGATACCATCGAAATCCGGCAACGCCAGAGCGCGGTGGAGATGACGCGGACCATCGGCAATTACGCCCAGCAGGTGCGCGCTGCAACATCAGCGCCTGTGATGACCGCCTGTGGACGAGGCTGGAACCCGCTGACGGACCTCCTCTCGACTTTCTCCTCCGGCTGCCTGCAACTGCCTGACGGCGATCGGATGCGGCTGTCGGCCACTGCGCCCAGGGTTGCACCCGGGTTTCGCGATATTATGGCGGCAGCTTGCCCCGAATTGCGTCAGGACAGGTTCGATGTTTCCACCGACCAGAGAGCAGCAATGCCGCGCGCCCGGGACGCAGGTGAAGATTTCGGATTCGGGCCCGGGAGAGAACCGTAGCCGCGGAGAGGGGCCGGCACGCCGCATCTCAGGCGCGTTTCTGGTGCTGGCCCCCATGGCGGTTCTATATGCCTTCCTGGCAAACCTGCGAACGGTTGCGGACTCCGACCTCTTCTGGCAACTGGCCACCGGGCGGTGGGTGGTACAACATCATCGTGTTTTTTCTAGCGACGTCTTCTCCTACACCGCACAGGGACAGCCCTGGATCTATCCTGCCGGCTCGGGGCTGATTCTCTACGCCGCTTACCTGATCGGAGGCTACGTCCTGCTGTCGTGGATGGGCGCGGCAGCCTGCTCCGGCACAGTCGGGTTATTGCTCCGGCGAGGCACAGCTGCGAGCGCCGCAATCGCCATCGTCGCCGTGCCTCTGATAGCGGAGCGCACCGTGCCGCGCGCCGAGATGTTCACGGTTGTTCTCTTCGCGGCCTGCCTGTCATTGCTCTGGAGCTATCACCGAACGGGCCATGCCCGCCTGTGGCTGTTGCCGCTGCTGATGATGGCGTGGGTCAATCTCCACCTGGGCTTTGTTGCCGGTCTGGCACTGATGGCCACTTTTGCCGGCGTGGAGATTCTGGAAATGCCCTTTTCCGGCGCACGTCGCGACGGGGCGGTGCGGAGGCTCAGGCATGCGGCGCCGTGGTTTCTGACAGCGGCGATGGCGACTCTGGCCAATCCTTGGGGATGGGGGATCTACTCGGCCATCGTTCGACAGGACCGTGCCATGGCGCTGCACTCAGGATGGATCGCCGAGTGGGGCAGCGTCCCGCTGAACTGGACGGCTCTTTCGGTCATTTCGCTGCGGTATGTCAGAGGCGCGTTCTATCTGCTGCTGGCGATTGCCGCCATTGCCGCGCTGGTTGCGCTGTTGCAACGTCAATTGGGCGCGGCCATCCTCCTGATGGGCTCGCTCTATCCGGGCGCGCGGCATATTCGCATGGACGCGCTGACTGCGTGCGTGGTGGTGGTGGTGGGCGGATACTTCCTTTCCGCAGGATGGCAGCGGGCTGCCGGCCGGATCTCCAGCTCACGAATGCGCTCGGCCTTGGCCGCGTCGGCCCTGGCCATGGTGGCGGCGCTTGCCGTGCTGCGCTCAGCCGATGTCGTAAGAAACTACCGCAATCACTCAAGCTCGCGGTTCGGCACGGGATTGAGCTGGTGGCTGCCGGAGCGCGCCACCGCCTTTATCGAACTCGAGAAGCTTCCAGACGAAATCTTCAACACCTATAACGTAGGAGGCTACCTCGTCTGGCGGCTTGGTCCCCGGCATCGCGACTATCTCGATGGCCGGGCAGTCCCGTTCGGACCTGACATTTTTCACCATCAGGCTGAACTGCTGCAGAGTTCTCCGGATTCCGAACTGTGGCAGAGGGAGGCGGAGCATTACAACATCAATACCATCCTGCTTCCCGTGCTTCGCTATGAAAGTCTGGGAAACACGCTGCGGACGTTTTGCAGGAGCACGGAGTGGCGGCCGGTTTACCTGGACGAAATCTCCGCGGTTTTCGTTCGCCGCAGGCCGGAGACTGAAGCTCTGATCAAGCGTTCGGAAGTGGACTGTGCGACGGCGCCTCTGCCCCGGGGATCGCTGCTGCAGTCTGCCGATGGGGCCTTCAACCAATGGGCGAATACGGCGAGCATTCTCGCCGCGCTGGGGCGTTATTCGGAGGCGATGGCCGCGCTCGACAAGGCGGGCGAAATTTTCCCGGACAGCTTCTTCGTGGCTGGAGTTCGCGGCAGCATCCTGCAGGCGATGGGGCTTCGCTCCGACGCGGAGCGGGAGTACGCCAAAGCTGTCTCCCTGGAGCCGCGGTCGGCGTCAGGCTGGTTCGCGCTCTCCAGACTCTATCAGGACGAGGGGCGAATCCGGCAAAGCACCGGCGCCGAGCGGCGGGCCATCGATCTGTCATCAACGCCGCAGCCTCAGGAGTGCGTGAAGCTGGCGCATCTTTATCTGGAGACGGGACAGCCCAGGGCTGCGCTGCAGGCATTGGACGAGGCGGCGCGTAGCGCTCCGCCCGATCTGCTGGCTCAAACGGGAGTGAGCAGCTTCCGCTACGACGTGGCGCTGGGACGCGCGGCGGCATGGCGGGCGCTGGGTGACGCGAAGCGTGCCACCGGGTGGGATGAGGAGGCGGTGCGCGCCCTGGTGCCGGAAAAATAGAATGATCAGCCCGGCGCCCACGTCCCTCAAGACCTATTTCGCGCCGGGTTTGCGGGGCTTCATGATCTGCCATGCCGCGTCGGGAATCTGCCGGCCAATCAGGCTGAAGGTGCTCGCGCCCGCAAGCATCTCTCCGCCATCCATGTAAACCATCTCGCCATTGATGTAGGCGGCATTGTCGCTGATGAGGAATGCGCCGAGGTTGGCGATTTCCTCCAGGGTGCCAAAGCGGTGCAGCGGATTGTGTTCGAGCACGGCCTGCTCCAGTTCCGGCACAGGCAGCAGGCGTGAGAAGGCCCCCTCGGTGCGAATCGCTCCCGGGGCGATGGCGACGAGGCGAATGCCGCGGCCGCCCCACTCCACGGCAAGGCTGCGGGTGAGGGCCACAACTCCCGCCTTGGCGACGGCGCTGGGCACCACATAGGCGGAGCCCGTATCGGCATAGGCGGTGGCGATGTTAAGCACCACGGCTTTGTGCTGCGCGGCGAGCCATCGGCGGCCACACGCCATGGTCATGTTGATCGTGCCCTTCAGCACGATGTTGATGACTGCATCGAAGGCATGGGCGGAAAGTTCTTCGGTGCGGGCCAGAAAATTGCCCGCGGCGTTGTTCACCAGCACATCCAGCGGGCCGCTTGTCCAGAGCTTCCCGATGAAGGTTTCGACGTCCTCGGGATAGCGCACGTCACAAACCAGGCCCTCGATGCTGCCGCGGGTCGAGGCGGAGAGTTCTTTCGCGGTCTGCTGCACCACTTCAGCCCTGCGGCCGCAGATGTAAACCGTCGCGCCGAGCTGCAGAAAGCGTTCGGCCATGGCGCGGCCGATGCCCGTGCCGCCTCCGGTGATGAGGATGCGCCTGTGCTTCAGGAGATCGTTGATGAACATGGTGGAAGGGATAAGCTACCACAAAGACCGCTATTCATTTTTCGCGTCTCGCTTTTCGCCGGTAGCGACTGCCTTGCCTGCCGGAATAAAAGCTTCGGAGCCTCCGAATTGCTCCGTCTACGCGTCTGGAATTCTATCGGAGCCAATAGCGACCTACGGAAGGCCAAAAGAGGCAAGCGGCCTGTTACGCCTGTGCCAACTTCACTTCGGAGCTGCTGCGCCTGGCAGGCGGAGCAAGGACCGCGGGGAGGCGCATTTCCACCTCAAGGCCGTGGGGAGAGACGTTGCGTGCCGAAACGGTGCCGCCGTGGACGGTCACGGCGTTGCGGACGATGGCCAGGCCCAGGCCCATGCCACCGGTGGTGGTCCCGCGCGAGTCGTCGACGCGGAAAAAGGGTTTGAAGAGCAGCGGCAGAACGCTCTCGGGTACGCCTGGTCCGTTGTCGCGGACCGAGACCACCGCCTCCCCGTTCGCGCTCTCCAGCCTGACTTCGATCCTGCCTTCCCTGCCGGAGTAGAAGATGGCGTTGCGCACCACGTTTTCGACGGCGCTGTGCAGCAGGCTGGCGTCGCCGTTGACCTGCACGTCGCCGCTGTTTTCGTACACGATACTGGCGCCCGTGGCCGCGGCCTCGAAGTTGGCGTCATGGAGAACGTCGTCGATCACGTCGTTGAGGGACAGAGGTGCGAATCTGGGCGTATGCTGGCCGCTCTCGAGCCGCGCCACCGTCAGAATCCGCTCCAGCATGGAATCGAGCTGCACCGTGTCCTGCTCGATGCGGTCCAGCATCTCGGCGCGCTCGTGCTCGTCGGCCTGGCGGGCCAGCGTGAGCGCCAGACGGATGCGCGCGATGGGCGAACGCAATTCATGCGAGACCCCGCTCAGCAGGCTGCGTTCGCTCTGAATCTGGTTGCGCAGCTCCCCGGCCATGCTGTCGAAATCGCGCACCAGGTCGGCTATCTCGTCCTGGCGATTGCCGAGGTTCTGGCCGGCGCGGATGTCGAGGTTGCCGCGGGCGAGCTCGTGGGTGGCGTCGCGCAGGTGTTCGATGGGCTTGGTGAGATAGTGGGCGATCAGCAGGCAGATAACTGCTGAAAACAGCGTGCCGAGCTTCAGGGTCCAGAGGATATCCCCGGGAACGCGCTCCGAGATGGGCGGCGGGGTGAGTTCCGCGATCAGCAGATATTGTCCCGCCGGGGTCATCGTCCTCGCGGCAAGCACATTGGCTTCGAAGGAGCGGTAGAGTCCTTCATTTTTCTCGGCGGCGATGGCTCCCTGGACGACGCGCCCCGGAACCGGGCGCCCGGAAAGTTCCTGCCCGGTGGCATCCACCAGCCAGAAGCGCGAGCGGCGCGGCAAGGAGAGACTGTCGAGCAACTGCCGCAATCCGGCCTGACCCTGTTCTTCGAAAGTGTGCGCGGCCAGCGCGGCCAGCACAGGCATCTCCCGCCGCTCCGGCTGGATCCACCAGGGATGTTCCGAGGAGATGCGGTAATGCACGCGCAGATACAGAGCGCCCAGCAGCAGCGCCTGCGCCACCCAGAAAGGGAGAAAGATTTTCCAGAACAGGCGCCGGTTCATACCCTGCTCTTCTCGGGAGCCTCGGCGGCAAGGAAGTAGCCGATGCCGCGAATGGGACGGATCAGCTCCTCGGCGGCCGCGGGACAGGCGCTCAGCTTCTTGCGCAGACGACTGACGTGCACGTCAACGCTGCGGTCGAAAGCATTCAGCGGACGGCCCAGCGCGACTTCGGCGATCTGCTCGCGGGTAACGACGCTGCCGGCGTGTCGCAGCAGCAGCTCCAGAACATTGAACTCGACGGAGGTGAGATCGACTGGAGAATGCGAGCACGTCACCGTGCGGGTAGCGAGCGACATGCTGATCTCGCCGACCGAGAGCACCTCGTCGTGATCGCCGCGGACGGGCGAGGGAGCGGCCTCGCGGGTGCGGCGGAAGACGGCGCGAATTCTGGCCACCAGCTCGCGCGGATCGAAAGGCTTGGCCAGATAATCGTCGGCGCCGATTTCAAGGCCCAGGATGCGGTCGACCGCTTCGCCCCGGGCGGTCAGCAGGAGCACCGGCACCGAGGACTGCCGGCGCAGGGCCTTCAACAGCTCGAACCCGCTACCCCCGGGCAGCATCACATCAAGAATGATGAGTTCGTGCTGTCCGGAGAGGGCGGCGGCCAGTCCGGAAGCGTGATCGTAGGTAGCATCCACGCGAAAACCCTCGCCTTCGAGGAAGCGCTTCAGCAGATTGACCAGACCGTGATCGTCGTCGACGATGAGCAGGCGATTCACGGGATTTATTTTGCTCGTTCCGTGGCGGGCCTGCGGTGAAGAATTGTTTCGGGATCTGCTGCCAGGCTTCACACTTCTTAACCTTCCTTCACCTTCTCTTAACGGCTGTGCCGGGGGCCCTCCGGTCTAATAGTATTGATGTAATACTACTGCAAGCGGCGCGCCAGGTTGCAGTTAGGCGGCTGAGGACGAACCGCGGTAACGCTTTGAAGCGACAACCGTCAGCAAGGTGGGAACCGGGAAAGACCGTTCTCGCGGCAGGGATTCGGCTGCCCGGCAGCGCACATCTCAGGGCAGAAGGAACTCAGGGTTCCCCGACCCGGGAACGGGCACAGCACCAGAAATCAGCGACAAGCGCGCAGTACTGGCGAGGAGGAATTGTGGAAAAAGGGGCGTTCCAACCGGCAAGGCGAAAGACCAGGGCCTTCCGGGGCGCCAGCCTGGGACTCGGATTGGCGCTGATCATCGTGGCGTTGCTGGCGGGATGCAGTTCGCAATCGGCGAAGAGCGCCAGAGCCAACGCGCCGCCACCCGCGGTTCCGGTCGGGGTGGCCACGGTAAAACAGGGCAATTTTGACGTTTATCTCACCGGACTGGGTTCGGTGCAGGCTTTCTATACGGTTTCACTAAAAACGCGGATCGACGGCCAGATCATGCAGGTGAACTTCCGCGAGGGTCAGGACGTCAAAGCCGGAGATCTGCTGATCGTGATCGATCCCCGTCCATATCAGGTGGCGCTGGCGCAGGCGGAGGCCAACCTGCAGAAAGATGAGGCCCAGCTCACCAACGCAAAAGCTCAATACGAGCGCAACCGGGTGCTGTATGAGCAGGGCGTGATTGCCAAGCAGGACCTGGACACGCTGCAGGCCTCGTTCGGGACGTACGAAGGCACCATCGCCAGCGACAAGGCGGCCATCGATAACGCGAAGCTGAACCTGACCTACTGCCGCATCGTTTCCCCGATCAACGGCCGGGTAGGTCTGCGGCAGGTCGACCCGGGAAACTATGTGACGGCAGCGGGGAATACGCCCATGCTGACCATCACGCAGTTGCATCCCATAGCTCTGGTGTTCACGCTTCCGGAGGATCAACTGCAGCAGGTGGCGCAGCGTATGCATCAGGGCACGCTCGAAGTTGATGCCTACAGCCGCGACGACCAGACGAAGCTGGCGACGGGCAAGCTGCTCACCATCAACAACCAGATTGACCAGACTACCGGAACGGTGCAGTTGAAGGCAGTGTTCGACAATGCCGACAATGCCCTGTGGCCGAACCAGTTCGTCAACGCGCACCTCCTGTTGCAGACCCTGAAGGACGCCATCACTGCGCCGAGCAGCGCCCTGCAGCGCGGTCCGGAGGGCACATTTACCTATGTAGTGGATAGCAACAACACGGTGCAGATGCGGCCGATGCAGGTGACACTTACGCAGGGCACGACGGTGGTGGTGGCGAAAGGGCTACAGGCCGGCGACCGGGTGGTAACCGACGGCCAGGAGAAGTTGCAGGCCGGAATGCGCGTGGCGCCGCAGGCGCCGGCCCGCCAGAAGAGCGGCGGCACATCGTCCGGCAACATTGGATCGCAGACATGAGTATTTCGCGGCCGTTCATTCTTCGGCCCATCGCGACCTCCCTGCTGATGGTAGGACTGCTGCTGGTGGGAGTGGTGGCCTACCGGCAGTTGCCCATCTCGGCCCTGCCGCAGGTGGATTACCCTACCATCCAGGTGGTGACGTTCTATCCCGGAGCCAGCCCGGACGTCACCGCGTCTTCGATTACGGCGCCACTGGAGCGGCAGTTCGGCGAGCTTCCCGGATTGAGCCAGATGACCTCGAGCAGCTCGTTCGGAGCTTCGGTCATCACCCTGCAGTTCAATCTGGAAGAGAACATCGACGTTGCCGAGCAGGAGGTGCAGGCGGCAATCAATTCGGCGGGAACCTATCTGCCCAACGACCTGCCCTCGCCGCCCATTTACAGCAAGGTGAATCCGGCTGACGCGCCCATCCTGACGCTGGCCATGACGTCGGACAGCATGCCGCTGCCGCAGGTGGAGGACCTGGCCGACACCACGTTCGCGCAGAAGATCTCGCAGCTGCCGGGGGTGGGGCTGGTCAGCATCAGCGGCGGGCAGAAGCCTGCGGTGCGCATCATGGCCAATCCGACGGCGCTGGCCTCCTACGGCATGAGCCTGGAGCAACTGCGCTCGGTGATTGCCCAGGTCAATGTCGATCAGGCGAAGGGACAGCTGCAGGACAACCGGCAATCGTTCACCATCGGGGCCAACGACCAGCTGCTGAACCCGCAGGGCTATGCGGACACCATCGTCGCCTACAAGAACGGCAATCCGGTGCGCCTGTCGGATGTGGCGAAGGTGGTCATGGGGCCGGAGAACGCCGACCAGGCGGCGTGGATGAACCGCACGCCGGCGGTGATCCTGAACATCCAGCGCCAGCCGGGGGCCAACATCATCAAGGTGGTGGACAGCATCAAACTGCGGCTCAAACAGCTGCAGAGCAACCTGCCGAGTTCGGTGAAAGTAGCGGTGCTGACCGACCGCACCAATACCATCCGGGCCAGCGTCAAGGACGTGCAGTTCGAAATGATGCTGACGGTTGCGCTGGTGGTGATGGTGATCTTCCTCTTCCTGCGCACGCTGTCGGCGACCATCATCCCCAGCATTACGGTGCCGCTGTCGATCGTGGGCACCTTTGGCGTGATGTACCTGCTGGGCTACTCGCTGGACAACCTTTCGCTGATGGCGCTGACCATCTCCACCGGTTTCGTAGTGGACGACGCCATCGTGATGATCGAGAACATCGACCGCTACATCGAAGAGGGCCACACGCCACTGGAGGCGGCGCTACGCGGCGCCGGGCAGATCGGCTTCACCATCGTGTCGCTGACCGTGTCACTGATCGCCGTGCTGATTCCGCTGCTGTTCATGGGTGACATCGTCGGCCGGCTGTTCCGGGAATTCGCCGTCACCCTGAGCGTCACCATCCTGCTGTCGGCGGTGATCTCGCTGACCCTGACGCCGATGATGTGCTCGCTGCTGCTGCGGCAGAAGGAACAGGAAAAACATGGCCGGCTGTATGACTGGTCGGAGCGCGCCTTCAATAGCACGATCGCCTTCTACGGACGGACGGTGAAGTTCGTCCTGAAGCACCAGACGGCGACGCTGCTGGTGGTAATCGGGACGCTGCTCGCGACGCTGTACATGTTCGTCATCGTGCCCAAAGGCTTCTTCCCGGTGCAGGATACCGGTGTCATCGTGGGCATCTCCGACGCGCCGGAAAGCATTTCGTTCGCTGCCATGGCCGAGCGGCAGCAGGCGCTGGCGGACGCGATTCTGAAGGACAAGGACGTGGAAAGCCTGTCTTCATTTATTGGAGTTGACGGCACCAACACCACGCCAAACAGCGGACGCCTGCAGATCAACCTGAAATCGCGCGATGAGCGCTCGGACGATGTGACAACCATCATGAAACGCCTGCAGCAGGAGGTCGCCGGCGTGGAAGGCATCGCGCTCTACATGCAGCCGGTGCAGGACCTGACGGTGGAAGACCGGGTGAGTCGCACGCAATACCAGTTCACGCTGGAGGATGCGGATTCCCGGGAGCTGCGACAGTGGACGTCGAAGATGGTGGCGAAACTGAAGACGTTGCCGGAGCTGCGCGACGTGGCCACCGATCAGCAGAACCAGGCGGCCCAGGCCACTCTGGTGATCGATCGCGATACCGCTTCGCGGATGGGAGTGACCGCCAGCGCCATCGACAACACCCTGTACGATGCCTTCGGACAGCGGCTGGTGTCGATCATGTTCACGCAGCTGAACCAGTATCACGTGGTGCTGGAGGTGGACCCGTCGTTCCGGGCCGATCCCAGTTCGCTGGAAAACCTGTATGTGCCGGCCGGCAACACACCGATGCCAGCATCCGGCGGTGGCGGAGGGACGGCGGCGGGTGGCAATCCGGCAAGCGTTCTGAGCGCCAACGCTTCGCAGGTGCCGCTGAGCGCGATAGCGCATTGGGAGACCACCAGCGGGCCGCTGACCATCAATCATCAGGGACAGTTTCCGGCGGTGACGATCTCGTTCAATCTGGGCAAAGACGCTTCCCTGGGCGACGCCGTACGGGCCATCCAGCAGTCGGCCAGCGATCTTGGCCTGCCGCCCAGCATCCAGCTGGCGTTTCAGGGAACGGCCAGGGCATTCCAGGCGTCGCTCGCCAATGAGGGCTGGCTGATCGTGGCGGCCATCGTGACCGTGTACATCGTGCTGGGGGTGCTGTACGAGAGCTATATCCACCCGATCACCATCCTGTCCACGCTGCCTTCGGCGGGTGTGGGCGCCATCCTGGCCCTCACCCTGTTCCATCTGGACCTGAGCGTGATGGCATTGATCGGCATCATCCTGCTCATCGGCATCGTGAAGAAGAACGCCATCATGATGATCGACTTCGCGCTGGAAGCGGAGCGCAAGGAAGGGAAGAAGCCGCTGGACGCTATCTACGAGGCCTGTCTGCTGCGCTTCCGGCCCATCATGATGACCACGTTTGCGGCATTGTTCGGAGCGGTGCCGCTGGCGCTGGGCTCGGGCACGGGCTCCGAGCTGCGGCGGCCGCTGGGCATCACCATCATCGGCGGACTGCTGTTCAGCCAACTGCTGACTCTGTACACCACGCCGGTGGTGTACCTGTGGTTTGACCGGCTGGCGGAAGCCCTACGCCATCTGCGGGCGCGCAAGCCCGCGGAGGCGGTGGGGGATTGAGTTCAAGTGGTGAGTGGTCTGGGGCTAGTGGCAAGAAAAAACCAGCCACTGACCGCTAGCCGCTGACAACTGGGATTATGAACATCTCGGCTCCAGCTATCGCGCGACCGGTGGCGACCACGCTGCTGACCATCGCCCTGCTGCTGGCGGGCGCGCTGGCGTATACGCAGCTTCCGGTGGCGCCGCTGCCGCAGATCGACTTTCCGGTGATCTCGGTGGGCGCGGCGCTGCCTGGCGCCAGTCCGGAGACGATGGCCTCGGCGGTAGCGACGCCGCTGGAACGGCAATTCGGCCGAATCGCCGGCATCAACCAGATGACCTCGTCGAGCCAGCTCGGCTCGACCGGCATCACCATGCAGTTCGATCTGGACCGCAACATCGACGCCGCAGGTCGCGATGTGCAGGCTGCGATCAATGCGGCGCGGGGCTATCTGCCCGCCAATCTGCCCAGCAATCCCAGCTACCGCAAGGTCAATCCGGCGGACGCGCCGGTCATGATTCTGGAGATGACCTCCGAGGCCTACACGCAGGACCAGATGTACGACGTTGCCGATTCGATCATGGGCCAGAAGCTTTCGCAGATCGAGGGCGTGGGCCAGGTGTTCGTGTGGGGATCGTCGCAGCCGGCGGTACGCATCGAGGCCAATCCCCAGATGCTGAACAACATGGGGGTCGGCCTGGAGATGCTGCGTTCGGCGGTGGCGGCGCAGAATGCCAATGTGGCCAAGGGCTCGCTGGAGGACGGCCGGCAGATGTGGATCGTCCGGGCCAACGATCAGCTCAAGAAGGCCAAGGATTACCGGCCGCTGATCATCGCGTATCGCAATGGGGCGCCGGTTCGGCTGAGCGATGTGGCCGACGTTGAGGACTCCTACTCCGACGTTAACAATGCCGGCAGCTACAACGGCAAACCCAGCGTTCTGGTCGTGATCTTCCGCCAGCCTGGGGCCAACATTATCGATACGGCCGATCGGGTGATTGCGGCGCTCCCGTTCCTGAAGGCGTCGCTGCCGCCCGCCATTCATCTGGAAGTAGGTCTGGACCGCACCACCACGGTGCGCGCCTCGGTAAGCGACGTGCAGCGCACGCTGATCATCTCCGTCATCCTCGTTACTCTGGTAGTGTTCGTTTTCCTGCGCGAAGTTCGCGCCACCCTGATTCCGAGCGTGGCCGTACCGCTGGCGATTGTGGGAACGTTCGGAATCATGTACCTGTTCGGCTATTCGCTGAACAACCTGTCGCTGATGGCGCTCACGATCTCCACCGGTTTCGTGGTGGACGATGCCATTGTGGTGCTGGAAAACGTGATGCGCCACGTCGAGGGCGGCATGAAGCCCTACGCGGCGGCGCTGCTGGGGGCCCGCGAAATCGGTTTCACGGTTGTCTCCATGAGCACGTCGCTGATCGCGGTGTTCATCCCCATCCTGCTGATGGCCGGACTGGTGGGCCGGCTGTTCCGCGAATTCGCCGTGACCCTGAGCGCGGCGATCGCGGTCTCGCTGGTGGTATCGCTGACGACCACGCCCATGTTGTGCGCGCGCTTTCTCAAGGCGCACGATCCCGGCAGCCACGGCACTTTGTACAGGATGAGCGAGCGCGGTTTCTACTGGCTGAACCGCGGCTACAGGCTTTCGCTTGGCTGGGTGCTGCGCCATCGCCGCCTGGTGCTGGCGATTACTATCCTCATGGTCGTGCTGAATGTTTTCCTGTACATCATCGTGCCCAAGGGCTTTTTCCCGCAGCAGGATACCGGGCGGCTGGCGGGTATGGTGATGGGCGACCAGGATGTGTCGTTTCTCGCCATGAGGGCCAAGACGGATGAGCTTATTCATATCGTGATGAAGGATCCGGGAGTGCAGAACGTGCTGGCATTTGTGGGCGGCCACGGCGCGCAGAACCAGGGACGCGTCTTCGTGGTGCTGAAGCCGCTGCAGGAACGCAAGGTCAGCGCCGACCAGGTGATTGCCCGCCTGCGTCCCAAGCTCTCGCATATTCCCGGCGCGACCCTCTATCTGCAGTCGGTGCAGGACCTGCAGATCGGCGGGCGCATGGCGAACGCGCAGTATCAGTACACGCTCTCAGGCGAGAACCTGGACGAGCTTTACGAATGGGCGCCGAAGTTGCTGGCCCAGCTGCGGAAGATCCCGCAACTCAAGGACGTGAACAGCGATCAGCAGATCAGCGGTCTGGAGGCGAACGTGGTCATCGATCGCGACACCGCGGCGCGGCTGGGCATTACACCGCAGCAGATCGATGCCGTGCTCTACGACGCCTTCGGACAGGAGATGATCTCGACCATCTACCAGACGCTGAACCAGTATCACGTGGTGATGGAGGTTGACCCGAAATATCAGCTCACGCCGGATGCGCTGAAGAGCGTATACGTGATCACCGGCTCGGGAGCGCAGGTGCCGCTCTCCTCGTTTGCCCACTTTGCGCCGGGGAACACCGCGCTGTCGGTCAATCACCAGGGCCAGTTCCCGGCAGTGACCATCTCGTTCAACCTTGCGCCGGGAGGCGACCTGGGGACGGCAACCCGCGCCATCAGCAATGCCGAGCTGCAGATGCGCATGCCGGCCACCATCCACGGCAGCTTCCAGGGAACGGCGGCGGCCTTCCAGGACTCGCTGAGGTCCGAGCCGATCCTGATCCTGGCCGCGCTGGTGGCCGTCTACATCGTACTGGGCATGCTCTACGAGAGCTACATCCACCCCATCACGATTCTCTCCACGCTGCCGTCGGCGGGCACGGGA
>Ga0335081_10004469_pt1 | contig 22043 bp, 23 predicted proteins | sample Lox_Sample_35_FD_206713 | JGI IMG/M metagenome (GOLD analysis project Ga0335081, IMG submission 206713) | Soil microbial communities from Loxahatchee National Wildlife Refuge, Florida, United States - Lox_Sample_3.5 | ecosystem: Environmental > Terrestrial > Soil > Wetlands | place: USA... | reverse complement strand
TTCATGCCCAATCACCCGAAGATCGGCCAGTACAACGCGATCATCTTCAAGGGCATCCAGGGCGTGGAGACGGGGCGGCTCGACGCGGCGAAGGCAACCGACTTCGTGATCGACGAGCTCGAGAACGAGCTTGGGAAGGACGTGGAGATCAAGAACTGAGTCGCGCCGTCATCCCGGCATTGGCCGTGATCCAAGTCGGATCGTCGAGCCTCAGCGGTCCAGCTTGAGCCCCGGCCTTCGCCGGGGCGACTACGCCGTCGCCCCATGCCCGACTTCGCTCGAGCGCAGCTGAACCGGCAGCGCGCCAACGCTGCGCTCTTCCTCGGGCCGGCGGTCGTACTGCTCGCGTGCTTCTTCGTGGCGCCCGTCGTGGTCGACCTCGGGCTGGCGTTCACCGACATGGACCGCACGCTCGCCGTCACCCGGTTCACGCTGGAGAACTTCGAGCGCATGGCCACCCGCGACTCGCGCCTCCTCGCCTCGCTCGGGATCACGGCCATCTTCGTGCTCTCGACGCTGTCGATCTTCAACGTGACCTTCGCGCTGCTCCTCGCGATCACCACCACAGCCGTACCCAAAGCCTTCGGGGCGTTCTTTCAGGCGGTGTGGCTGCTGCCGAGGATGAGCCCTTCGGTCGTCTACGCGCTGCTCTGGGCGTGGGTCGTCGACCCTAACGAGCGGGGGCTCCTCAACCAGATCCTGATGCACGTGCTCGGGCTCCCGCCCATCGACTTGCGCGGCAACCTGCCGCTGCTCACGATCATTCTCGCGAACGGGTTCATCGGCGCCTCGCTCGGCATGATCATCTTCACCTCGGCCATCCGTTCGATTCCCGAGCACCTGTTCCACGCCGCCCGCGCCGACGGCGCGGGACCGCTCGCGATCGTCCGTCACATCGTGTTTCCGGCGCTGCGCTGGCCGATCTCGTACATGACGATCCACCAGACGCTCTCGCTGCTGGTGAGCTTCGAGTACATCCTGCTCATCACCGCTGGCGGTCCGTTCTACGACACGACCGTTTTCTCGCTCTACGCGTACCGGCGCGCGTTCGAGAACGGGCAGTACGCCTACGGCGCTGCGCTGTCGCTGATACTCATCGTCATCGGGGTGATCGCGGCGCTCGGGATGTGGCGGCTCATGGACATGCGGCGGCTGCTGCAACCGCCGCGGATCGAGGTGCACTGAATTGGAGACCGATACCCTCGACACCGTCGCCGGCACAACGCTGGTGAACCCGCCATTGCGGCTTGACTGGCCCAAGCTCGCGCGCCGCGCGCGACTGCGGCGCGCCGCGGGCCAGTCGGCGCTGCTCGCGTTCTTGCTTGCGGTTTCGGTCCCGATCATCCTGCCGTACTTCTGGATGGTCGTGATCTCGTTCACCGCCCGCAGTGGCGGCGTCTCCACACAGGTGCTGTGGACCGCGTGCGCCATCGTCGTTCCCGCGGTGATGATCTACAGCATGGTCCACCTGATGACGTCTTCGCGCGGGCTGCGGGTTGCCGCCGGCGTCGTGCTGCTCGCGATCGCCGCAGGCCTGCTCGCAGCGCACGTCGGCCATCGGTTGCATTTCGCCAACTATCGCTTCCTCTGGGACCCGAACATCGTCGAGGAGATCCGCTCGAAGGCAACGGCCGGCGGCCAGTTCCCCTCGGTATGGGTCGCGTTTCGCAACTCGCTTGCGCTCGCCATGAGCGAGACTGTCATCATTCTCGCGGTGGCATCCCTCGCGGGCTACTACATCTCGCGCTTCGCCTTCCGCGGCCGCGAAGCTTTCCTGCAGGGCATGCTGGTGCTGCACGCCTTTCCGGCGATGACGCTCATCATTCCGCTTTTCCTCATCCTGCACTGGGTGGGCTTGCTCGACACGATCGCCGGCGTGATCCTCGTGCTCGCCACTATCGAGCTGCCCTTCTACGTGTTCGTGATGAAGGGCTTCTTCGACGCCGTGCCGTGGGACATCGAGATGAGCGCGATGACCGACGGCGCGACGCGACGGCAAGCTTTCCGGATGGTAGTCCTCCCGCAGGTGCGGGTCGGGCTGATCGCGGTCGCGGTGTTCGCATTCATCCGGGCGTGGGAGGAGTACATTTTCGTGCGCACGATGCTCATCGAGAACACGAACTGGGTGATGAGCCTGTATCTGTTCTGGGTCTCCGACGATATCATGGGCGTCGACTACGGGATCGTCGCCGCCGTGTCGGTCTTTTACGTTCTGCCAAGCCTGCTGCTTTACGTCTTCTGCCAGCGGTACCTCACGCAGATGACCATCGGCGGAATCCGGGGGTGAATGATGGCACGCATCGAGCTTAGAGATATTCGCAAGAGCTGGGTCGCGGCGACCGCGGTCGAGCGCATCGACCTGGCGATCGACGACGGCGCATTCATCGCGGTGCTGGGACCATCTGGCTGCGGCAAGACGACCACGCTTCTCATGCTGGCGGGCATCTACAGCCCGACCTCGGGCGAGATCGCCTTCGACGGCGCGCGGGTAAACGATGTCGAGGCGCGTGACCGCAACGTCGGCATCGTGTTCCAGTCCTACGCGCTCTACCCGAACATGAGCGTGCTCGACAACATCATGTTCCCGCTCCGATTCAAGAAGATCGAACGCAGCGAAGCGGAAGCCCGCGCCCGCGAGATCGCGGCGCTGGTGCGCATCGACCGGCTCCTCGACCGGCGGCCGAGCCAGCTCTCGGGCGGACAGCAGCAGCGCGTGGCGCTCGCCCGAGCGCTCGTGAAGCGGCCGCACCTGCTGCTCCTCGACGAGCCGCTGTCCAATCTCGACGCTTCGCTGCGCCTCACCATGCGCACCGAGATCCGGCGGATCCAGCGCGACCTGGGCGTGACCACGATCCTGGTGACACACGATCAGATCGAGGCGACCACGATGGCCGACCGCATCGTGGTCATGAACGCGGGGCGCGTTGAGCAGGAAGGCACGGCCAAGGATCTCTACGAACGACCGCAGACGTTGTTCGTGGCGAGCTTCGTCGGCTCCCCGCCGATCAATCTTCTCGAGGGCCGCGCCGGGGACGGAGCGATCAAGGTGCGCGAGGCGACGCTCAAGCTCGCCGGATCGGCAGCCGGCGATGTCGTGCTTGGCATCCGCCCGGAGAGCCTGCACGCGAACGCGAGCGGGATGCCCTCGAGGATCGTGGCCGCGGAGCCGATGGGCCGAGAGGTCCTCTACTCGGCCGAAGGCGCGCTCGGGCTCGTTCGCTTCATCGAGGCGGGCGCCGAGGCGCGTCATCGCGAAGGTGAAACCGTTTCCCTCGCGTTCTCGGCGGAGAGCGCGTTGCTGTTCGACAAGGCGAGCGGCCGGCGACTCGACGCCCGCATCGCATCCTGACGCAAGACCATGCGGCTGCAGTCGAACGGCAAGGTTCTGACCGCGCTCGTCGGCAGCTATCCGAAGCCGCGCTATGTCTATCCGAAGAACGGCCGCTCTCTGCTGGACAGCTTCGGCTTCGCCTTCGATCGCCGCCGCGAGGAGGTCGGGGCAGAGGAGTTTTCACGACGGCTAGACCGGGCGGCGCTTCAGGCCATCGAGGATCAGAACTGCGCCGGGATCGACATCGTCACCGACGGGGAAGAACGCCGCGGCCATTATGTCCTCTCCATCGTCAATCGCCTCGACGGCGTCGACGCCAAGAACCTAAAGCCCATCTCGATGCGAGCGGGCACGTCCCGCCAGAACGCGCCGCGTGTCGTTGGGAAGTTGCGCTACCGCGAGCCGCTCGTCCTCGAGGAGTTTTTGTTCACAAAGAAGCACGTCCGAGGAATTGCCAAGATCGGGCTTCCTGGCCCGACCACGGTGGCCGACTGCGTAGCCGATGAGTACTACGAGGGCGATCGGAAGGCGCTTGCCTTCGACTACGCCGATGCGATTCGCAAGGAGGTCGCGGCGCTGATCGCGGCCGGCTGTCGGGTCGTTCAGTTCGACGACCCTGTCCTGCTCCGCCATCCCGATGCCGCGCAAGCCTGGGGCCTGGAGGCGCTCGAGCGCTGCTTCGCAGGGTTGGACGACCGCGCGGCTTTCGTCGTGCACATCTGTCGGGGCTATCCCAACAAGCCGCTCGAGCGCAAAGGCATCGGCTACAAGGCGAATCAGAACTACTATCGCGATATCCTGGGCTGGCTCTCGGAGTCGCGGCTCGACATCGTGTCGATCGAAGGCGCGGCAGGGAATCTCGATCTCTCCGCATTGAGCGCCATTGGAAGGAAAGGCATCATGCTGGGCGTGCTCGACGTCGGAGAGAACGCGGTGGAAAGCATCGAGTCCCTGGTGGCGCGTGCGAAGGAAGCGCTATCCTTCGTTCCGAAGGAACAGCTCATCCTCGCGCCGGATTGCGGCATGCTGGAGCTTTCTCACGCGAGCGCCCGCGCAAAGCTCGTCAATCTGGCCAAGGCGGGGCGCGTGCTGAACGAGACGTGAAGCTCGTCACCTACAACATCCAGTACGGCCTCGGCAAGGACGGCCGCTACGACCTCGCTCGCATTGCCAGCGAGGTCAGGGGCGCCGACATCATCGCGCTTCAGGAAGTCGAGCGGAATTGGCAGCGCAGCGGGATAGTCGATTCAGTGGCTGTGCTTTCCGCGACCCTGCCCGAGCACTATTGGGTCTACGGCGCGAATCTCGACATGGACGCGAGCTACCGCGATGCTGTGGGCCGGCTCGTCAATCGCCGGCGCCAGTTCGGCACGATGATCCTTTCGCGGCTGCCGATCGTGTCCTCACGCAACCACCTGCTGCCGAAGTTCGCCACGCTGACGCAGCACAGCATCCAGCAGGGTGCGCTTGAAGCGGTGCTGATCACGCCCAAGGCCGGGCCGGTTCGCCTGTACTCGCTGCATCTGAGCCACTTGGCGAGCGGGACTCGGCTGCCACAGGTCGAGGCGTTGCTCGAGGTCCATGCGCGCGCCGTCGGAGAAGGCGGCGCCTGGTGCGGCGGCCATCCCGATCCCGAGGCTGGCTGGACCGAGGGCGCGATGCCCCCGATGCCCGCCGACGCGATTCTCATGGGCGATTTCAACTTCGATTCGACCGCGTCAGAATACGACCGCATCGTGGGACCGCTAAGCCCTAACTACGGCCGCCTCAACCGCACGACCGGTTTCGTCGATGCCTGGGTGGCCGCAGGTCATCGCGAGGATGAAGGGGCGACGATCCCTGCCGGACGACGCATCGACTATTGCTTCCTGAGCCCCGCGCTCGCGTCGCGTGTACGCTCATGCTGGGTCGACAAGGAGGCGCAGGGTTCGGATCACCAGCCACTGTGGTTAGAGATCGACTTCTGAGAAAGCAGCTGGCTGCTTGAACGCCGATGGGCAAGGCGTCGCAGCCGGAGCGTGCCAACGCGATGCTTTCGGCCTGCTTCAGCATTGATCGCGACTGTCGCACTTCAGACTGCTCTAGCGTAGCGGCACTGCTGCAAAGCCAGCACTGGCGCGGCTTTGCGTAGGTCACGGCACCATCACAAAAGCGGCTGGTGCCGCGCCAGACCTTGTGCAGACGCGCTTCTCGGGCACGGACAGTGCCGTTTGCTTTTATCTTGCTTAGCTCATTCGGGCGGCAAGAGCAACCGCCCTTCTCAGCTCGTCGACGGACGTGCCCCCGCCGTCCGCACAAGGTTGGCGCGAGAGGACGCGCAGATAAACGATCGATTGCAGTGTCGGTGACCAGGTGGTTCATGCGTAGCTCCGTGCTCAACTCAACGGTCGGCACATGCTCGGGTCAGATAGGGGTTGGGACGGCGCAAGCAGTACGGGCGTGCTCTCGAAACAGCGCCAGATCGACACCGTTTCCGCACCGGCAAGATAGCGCGCCCGTCCCTTCCCACGACGTCAATCCAGACACTTGGACTGCAGCTCGATCATCGATAGGTTCGCCGCTCGTGTTACCGTCCGCTCACACGCCCGCCGAGGGCACTGCGATAGTTGTTCCAGCGTTGTTACTGCAGCGAAAGTCAGTCCCATCCAGCCACATGCGGTGCATGATCACGGCCATCTTGCGCGACACGGCACCTTCTTCATCCCGCTGCGCTTCGCGATGCGCAGCCCCCAGGTCCGCAACCGGCACGACTTGCGGTACCGCAAGAGCAGTGAGGCCGCGGCGCTGTAGAGCGCCTGGCGGACGTCTCGATCACCACACTTGGAGATGTGTCCGGTGTAGTCGACTTCGCCGGATTGGAACCTCCGCGGTGTCATTCCGAAGTGCGCCGCGACGGTGCGCGAACGCTTGAAACGATGCGGATCATCGACGCCGCAGCGGAAAGCCAGCGCGGCTACTGGACCGACGCCAGGGACGGTACGCAGGCGTCGGCAAACCGGATCGGTCGCAGTCGCTCTGACGACTAACTGGTGCAGCTGGCGATACTCGACCAGAATGGTCCCGCGGATCGCGAGCATCCGCTGCAGCACCTCCTCGACCAGCGAGTCGGCCTGGGCCGCAAGAGTCAGCACGCGGCCCGCGAAACGTCCTCGGCTCACCTTACCGACCTTCAGGCCGAAGGCGCGCAAGGTGCCCCGGATCTCGTTCTCGACATCGACCAGCTTGCGCGAGACGAGCCGCCGGGAACCAAGCAGCACGCGCAGGCACTGCGCTTCCGGGCTCTTGACGTGCACTACCTTGTACCAACCCAAGCGCATGAGCTGTGCGATCCCGCGTGCATCATTGCGATCGGTCTTGTTGCGCATGGTCGACAGCGAAACGTGCGTATGGCGTGCTTCAATGACGATCGCTTCGAAGAGTGTCGGAGTACCGTATGAGCAACTGTGTTTCAGGTTGCGCCTGTCGGCAGTTCGCAATTCCACCGTGCACCGGTCCGGATCATCGCATTCAAGATCGTCAGAAATTTGCGCATGCATGCGGTCAGCGGTACCTTCGGCTTCTTGCCCCGCGTCCGCAGCCGCTGGTAGAACGCTTTCAAGACGGGATTGAAGCGGATCCCGGCCAAGGTTGCCATGTAAAGCGCGCTGCGGATGTGCGACCGGCCACCCCATACGCAGCGTGCTCCGCGAAACGCTCCGCTATCTCGGTTTAGTGGAGCGACGCCGACCAAAGCGGCGATCTGCTTGCGGTTCAGACGCCCAAGCTCGGGTAGACCAACGACTAATGTCATCGACAGCACCGGACCAGCCCCAGGGGCACTTTGCAGAAGCTCGTCCTGGGTCCGCCACAGCGGCGTGTTCCGAATGGCCTTCGCCACCGCCTGATCGACGTTGCGAAGGCAGCGCTTGAGCGAAGCTATGTGTGCGTCCAGGCTACGACGAACGGCGGTCGAAGCGCCAGTCCGACGATTACGCTCCGCAGTCAGCATCCCGGTGAGCTGCGACCGTCGCAGTACCAGTGCTTCAAGCTCTCGTAAAGATTTGTCTTTCAGCGGACGGATCTCTGGCCGTACTGATTCGGCGAAACGAGCGATGATCTCCGCGTCCAGCGCGTCGGTCTTCGCTAATTGCCCTGTCGCCCGCGCAAAATCACGGATCTGCCGCGGATTAACGACTACAGTCGGCAGGCCGGCAGTGACGAATCTACTGACCGCCAGCGTCTCGAAGCCGCCGGTGGACTCGAGGACAATTAGATCTGGACACAACGAGTTTAGGCGTTTCGTCAGATCGCACACACCTGCCTCGTCGTTGGTAACACTGAGTCGTATTGCTTCGGGGCGCGTCGCCACGTCGAGCTGCAACTTGGAAACGTCGATCCCGATGAACAACGATGTCGGCGTCATGGCACCTCCTACTCATCCTGGACCCAGCCTTGCAGATACGGGCTTTGCGCCCTGACAACTGTTCGGGTTGGATAGTGATGGGCATGACGACCAAGGCTCATACACGGGATAGGCTCCCTTGGTCGAATCGGTCTGCCATGCCTAAGGCAACGTTAGCACCCTCCGAAGATACAAGGTCGATTCGGCTACTTCAGGGAAGGCGAGTCCGATCCGTTTTGCTTGGTCGTAGGTTAGCTTCGACTTGGCCATCTCGACTGAACTATATCCGGGCCTTCGGTGCGATCCGTGGATGCGTCCCTTCGATGTATCCACGCTTCATTCTCCCTCCTGATGTGGAGGAAGGAACTCGTCGAACCCTAGCGCTGGAGACATTTTACCGTCCCCGGGAAATCAAGATCTTCCTCCGGGCCGGACAACCTTGGTCAGACCCGCTACGATTGAGTCGCGCTCCCCGCCTCTCTCTTAGCGTCACTTCGGAGCTCTCATGCCTGCAGCAACATTGAAGATCAATAGAATCGCGTTTGGGGCGACAGCTGCGCTCGTAACCAGTATGGCGCTCATCACGGGCCTCGGCGCCGCCGACGCCGCGAAGCGCACGGTCGTGAGTGCGCTGCTGATCGCCGCGCTTGCCGACAACCTTACCGACTCGCTCAGTGTCCACATCTATCAGGAGGCGGAGCGGCTTGAGAAGCATGAAGCGTTTGTCGGTACGGTGACGAACTTCGTGGCGCGATTCGTGCTGTGCCTCAGCTTTGTATTTCTGGTCGCAATGTTCTCGACTTCAGCGGCGACGGTCATTGCTTTGATTTGGGGGATATGCTTGCTCGCAACGCTGACCTGGATACTGGCGCGCGAGCGGAAGATTGCGCCGGGCGTCGAAATGGTTAAGCACGTTATCGTCGCGCTTGTGGTCATCGCCGCGAGCAGGGGTATCGGCCAATGGATCGGGACACATTTCGCCTGACAGAGGCCGGTTCAAGCACCTTCTTCCGATATGACGCTGGGCTCGGAGCCATTCCGGAACAAGTAACACCGGCTACAATCAGAAGTGCGCGATGCCCCTTAGGAAAGGAGCATCGCGTTCTCGACAGACAGGATTTCTAGGTCTGCTTTGCGCAGGCCGTCGAGATACTGCTCGCTGTCACGTTATCAAGGCTGTATCCCGAGTTTCCGCACGAGGCTTGGGAGGAATTTCGGATCTGGTTTCGGAACGACGGTCGAAGCGGTCAAGGTCCATCACCTTGGTCCACGCCGCCACGAAGTCCTTCACGAACTTCTCCTTCGAGTCCGCGCACGCATAGACTTCCGCCAGGGCGCGCAGCTGCGAGTGCGAACCGAAGATCAAGTCGACACGGGTGCCGGTCCACTTGAGCTCGTTCGTCTTCCGGTCGCGTCCCTCGTACACGCCTTCGGACCCGGAGGACGGCTGCCAATGCGTGCACATGTCGAGTAGGTTGATGAAGAAGTCGTTGGTCAGCGTCTCGGGCCGCTTGGTGAAGACGCCGTGCGCGGACTTCCCGGCATTTGCGCCCAGGACGCGCAGGCCACCCACGAGAACCGTCGTCTCAGGTGCCGTTAACGTCAGCAATTGCGCACGATCGACCAACAGTTCCTCGTCCGACAGGCGCTGCTTGCCGCGCAGATAGTTGCGGAACGCGTCGGCGGTCGGTTCGAGCGGCGCGAAGGAGGCGACATCAGTCTGGTCTTGCGATGCGTCCATGCGTCCCGGCGTAAAGGGGACCTTCACGTCGTAGCCGGCGCCCTTCGCGGCTTTCTCGATCGCCGCACAACCGCCGAGAACGATCAGGTCGGCAAGCGAGACCCTCTTGCCGCTGGACTGTGAAGCGTTGAACTCCTTTCGGATTGCCTCGAGGCTCTCGAGCACCTTCGCCAGCTGAGTCGGCTGGTTGACTTCCCAGTCCTTTTGCGGCGCGAGGCGAATGCGCGCGCCGTTCGCTCCACCGCGCTTGTCCGAGCCGCGGAACGTCGATGCCGACGCCCAGGCCGTCGAGACAAGCTCGGAAACGGACCGGCCGGAGGCGAGGATTTTCGCCTTCAGGGCCGCAATATCCTGCTCGCCGATCAGAGGATGATTCACTGCGGGGATCGGGTCTTGCCAGATCAGCGTCTCCTTCGGAACGAGCGGGCCGACATAGCGTGCGATCGGGCCCATGTCGCGGTGCGTGAGCTTGAACCACGCCCGGGCGAACGCGTCCGCGAACTGATCCGGATTCTCCATGAAGCGCCGCGAGATCTTCTCGTACGCAGGATCGAACCGCAGCGCGAGGTCGGTGGTCAGCATCGAAGGCGAGATGCGCTTCGACTTGTCGTGGGCATGCGGTACCGTGCCTGCGCCCGCGCCGCCTTTCGGCCTCCATTGATGCGCGCCGGCCGGACTCTTGGTCAGCTCCCATTCGTAGCCGAACAGGTTCCAGAAGAAGTTGTTGCTCCACTTCGTCGGCGTCGTGGTCCAGGTGACTTCCAGACCGCTGGTAATCGCGTCGCCGTCTTTGCCCGAGCCGAAGCTGCTCTTCCAGCCGAGGCCCTGCTCCTCGATCGGGGCGGCTTCTGGCTCTGGCCCTACATGGGACGCAGGACCTGCGCCGTGGGTCTTGCCGAAGGTGTGGCCGCCTGCGATCAGCGCGACCGTTTCTTCGTCGTTCATCGCCATGCGGCCGAACGTCTCGCGAATATCCTTGGCCGCAGCAACGGGATCCGGGTTGCCGTTCGGACCTTCCGGATTCACGTAGATCAGGCCCATCTGCACCGCCCCGAGAGGATTCTCAAGATTGCGCTCGCCGCTGTAGCGCTCGTCGGCTAGCCACTTGCCTTCGGGGCCCCAGTAGACGCTCTCATCGGGCTCCCACGTATCCGCGCGACCGCCGCCGAAACCGAAGGTCTTGAAGCCCATCGATTCGAGGGCGACGTTACCGGTGAGGATCAGGAGGTCGGCCCAGGAAATCTTCCGGCCGTATTTCTGCTTGATCGGCCACAGGAGGCGCCGCGCCTTGTCGAGGTTCGCGTTGTCCGGCCAGCTATTGGTCGGCGCGAAGCGCTGCTGGCCAGCACCGGCACCACCGCGGCCATCGCCGATGCGGTACGTGCCTGCGGCGTGCCACGCCATTCGAACGAAAAACGGCCCGTAGTGCCCGAAGTCGGCCGGCCACCAGTCCTGCGAGTCGGTCATCAAGCCATGAAGGTCCTTGATCACGGCGTTCAGGTCGAGGCTCTCGAATTCCTTGGCATAGTCGAACGCCTCGCCCATCGGATTGGACAGGTTGGAGTTCTGATGCAGAACCTGAAGGTTCAGCTGGTTCGGCCACCAGTCACGGTTCGTGTGTGCGTGGGATCCGCCCGTAACCGGGCATTTGCTTTCGTTTGCCATGGTGCTCTCCGATCGTGTTCCGCTTTTTCGCGTTTTCTGTGGCTTCAACCCGCGACAACGCGCCAGTCGTCGGTCGATACTTACCCCAACTTACTATGCGGACTAGCCTACGCTTCTCGACGGCGTCGTTATTGACGCACGTCAAGCGCAAGCCGCGGCGAACAACGGTGACGCTCTTACACGCAGCAACGGCCTATGAACAGGCGTATGCCGCTGAGTTTGAAAACCAGGGCTGCGGAGGCTCGGCAGCCGAACGAACTAGCGCGACGTCAAAGCGCTTTTCTTCGAGATTGCGCATACCTGTTCCCGCACACGCAATCGCAGCGAAGCGCGACTCCAACGGTTCGCCTTGGTCGCGATCGACGTAACCAACGCAGCCGTCGGCTCGGCCCGCGGGTGTCAAGACTTTTTGATAATGCCGCACGCGACGCGTGCTCCCGAATTTCCGGTCGGTTGCGTCTTGTAGTCATCCGGATCCTTGTGCACGATCACTGCCTTGCCGATGATATCTGTGGTGCCCGCACCAACCGTCATCGGGCTCAGCTCCGCGGTCAACGAGGCGTTGCCACTTGCGTCGGCAACGAGCATCGGCATGTCCCCGGCGTGGTGATCCGGCGCGTTCGGATCCCCGTGCGGCTTGCCGGTCGGATTGAAATGGCCGCCTGCGCTCATTCCATCGCCTGAGCTGCAGTCGCCTTTTTCGTGGACGTGGAAACCGTGCGCGCCTGGGCTAAGCCCGCTTACCTTGGCGACGACGGTAACCTTGTCTCCCTTCTGAGTGAACGTGACGGTACCCGCGGCCGTGTTCCCCGCGGTCGCCGAGAGTGTGGCAACTGCGCTCATCCCCTGCGCCATCGATGTTGAACAAACACTGAGCACACCGCTCAACGCAAACCCAATAGCCAGCGCCTTCGTGAATATCTCCTCAATCTATGGGACGGGTCTTTCGCAGAACTAAAGATTATCAACTGCTTAGGCGAATGTAAATAGGAATCATTTGCGTCCTGGCCCAATGCTTGATACGATGCCCTTGCTTCGTAAGGGGGATCTCACCGCCACCATGCCCACCTCCACCGATCGCCATGTAGCTGCCCAGGAAATGGGCGGCCCTGGCAGACATGGGACTACGTTCCCGGGCCAGCGCATTGATCGGCTACCGGGCTTGGCAGCGCGTGCACCGCGGAGGCGGCGGACCTAGGCCATGTACATCTGCCTTTGCAACGCGATCACCGAGCGCCAGATCGTCCGGGCCGCGGAGCTTGGTGCCGCGCTCGCACGAAGACCTTGCCCGCGAGCTGGGCGTCGGAATTGGCTGCGGTCGCTGCACGTCGTGCGCGAAGACGCTGCTTCACGAAACCGTCACAAAGCTCTGTGCGCCATCGCAATTGAAGCCGTCGATCGAGGGAGGGGACTAAGTGAAGGGCGATGCGAAGGTAGTGAAGTGGCTGAACGAGGTATTGACCAACGAGCTCACCGCCATCGATCAGTATTTCGTGCACGCCAAGATGTTCGATCACTGGGGATTCGGCCGCCTCGGTGCGCACGAGCGCAAAGCTTCCCATCGATGAGATGAAGCATGCCGAGAGCCTGATCGAGCGCACCCTCTTCCTCGAAGGCGTGCCGAACCTGCAGGACCTGCACAAACTCCTCGTGGGCGAGGACCTCAAGGAGGCGCTCGCCTGCGACCTCAAGCTCGAGCTTGCCGCGCATCCGGTCCTCAAGGCCGCCATAGCTGACTGCGAAGCTTGTGGCGATTACGTGAGCCGCGATCTCTTTCGCCGCATCCTCGATTCCGAGGAGGACCACATTGACTGGCTCGAGATTCAGCTCGAACTGATCGAGAAGGTCGGCATCGCGAACTACCAGCAATCGCAGATGCACGCCGATGAATGAGAGTCCCGTCTCTCTTCCAACCGGCTCGATGGCAGTCGCTTAGCGGTGCTTGCTCGGCACCTGCAGCGCCATCTGCCGCATTTCGCTTCGCTCTTGTCGTAATCCTGATGATCACCTGTCCGTGGAGCGGGAGGGCCGGCGCAGCGCCACCGCCGGTCACGGTCCCCGTTGAGCCCGAGACTTTCGCGCCCGCCGAGGGTGCGGGGGGTCCGTTCGGTTTTCTCGCCGGGATCGAGCGCAGCAACTACCTGCTCGGCGACATGTGGGGCCTTCGCACGCAGCTCAGCCGCTACGGCATGTCGCTGGCCGTGCAGGAGACGAGCGAGATCTTGGGAAACGTGAGCGGAGGCGCCAAGCAGAGCTTCGTATACGACGGCCTCACGCAGGCGGTCCTGCAACTCGACACGCAGCGGGCATTCGGATGGTACGGCGGGACGTTCAACGCAAGCATGCTCCAAATTCACGGTAGCAACCTCAGCGCCGAAAATCTCCTTACCCTGCAGACCGCGAGCGGAATCGAGGCGCTTCCCGCCACGCGCCTGTGGGAGCTCTGGTACCAGCAGAAATTCCTGGAGGAGGACAGGCTGGATGTGAAAGTGGGCCAGCAGAGTCTCGATCAGGAGTTCATGGTGAGCCAGAACGGCCTGCTGTTCGTGAACACGATGTTTGGATGGCCGATGCTGCCGTCCGCTGACCTTCCTGCTGGGGGGCCGGCGTATCCGCTCTCCGCGCTTGGCGTCAGAGCGCGCGCGCGCCCGCGCGACTCGTGGACCTTTTTGGGAGGTGTGTTCAGCGGCACACCGGTCCCCGGGACCGGTGGCGATCCGCAGAAGCAGAATCCCTCGGGGACCAGCTTCCCCTGGATCGGCAGCCTGTTGATCGCCGAGATGCAGTACGCCTATCCCTCGCTCGGCACCATGCTCTATGCCGACCAAGCGGAACCCTTGCCGCGCGTCTACAAGCTCGGCGTCTGGTACGACACGTTGGCGTTTGCGGACCAGCGCTTCGACGAAAATGGTCTGTCTCTCGCAAACCCCGCAAGCACGGGCATTCCGCAGATGCATCGCGGCAATTACGCCGTGTACGCGGTCGTCGATCAGATGATCTGGCAGGACCCGCACGAAGCCGACAGGACCTTGAACATCTTTGTCCGGCCGATGTGGACACCTCTCGCCGATCGCAACCTGATCGACTTCAGCGTGAATGCCGGCATCACACTTCGTGAACCCTTTCTGCATCGCGACGACGATACTTTCGGTATCGGCGTGGGCTATGCGCACGTCAGTCGTCGCGCCGCGGCTCTGGATCGGGACACGGCGTTCTACACGGGCGCCTTCACGCCTGTGCGTAGCGGCGAGACTTTCATCGAGGTCACCTACCAGTATCAGGTGACGCCGTGGTGGCAGCTCCAGCCGGATTTCCAGTACGTCTTCAACCCCGGCGCCGGCGTGGCCAACCCGAATGCACCGACACAGCGGGTCAAGAACGAGGCCGTTATCGGGCTCCGGACCAACATCCTCTTCTGAGGGAGCACTGGCTCGGTAATGAAACTTTTTTTGCAGGTAACGGAAGGACTTGGATCTATGGCATCTCTGGCTCGCATCGGATCAGTTCTCTACCTGACGTCGGCCGCACTGGCCGCCACAACGCTGTCCTGGGTCGACGCCTCAAAGGCGGCTGAAGGAGGCTTCCTGGAGACGATCCACCGCCACGTCACGCGCATCTCGACCGTCCCCGACAACGGCGACCTCAACCCTTACGCCGTGGTCGTGGCGCCGGTGTCCGCCGGGAAAATCCAGAAAGACGATGTGCTGGTTACCAACTTCAACAACGTCTCCAACCTACAGGGCACGGGCGGCACGATCATCGACTACAACCCCTCCACAAAAAAGATGACCGTGTTCGCGAGCCTGCCGCAACGCCTGCCACAGTGCCCGGGCGGCGTTGGGCTCGGCACAGCGATGACGATGCTCAAGAGCGGATGGGTCATCGCCGGCAGCACGCCGAGCACCGATGGCACCACACGTACCAAGGGTGACGGGTGCCTCATCGTGCTCGACTCGAACGGGCAGCTCGTGACCGTCTGGACCGGCCCCAACATCAATGATCCGTGGGGCAACATGGCGACCATTGATAAGGGAACCACCGCCACGTTGTTCGTGAGCATGGCCGGCTTCGATGTCCCTGGCCCGGACGTGCGTGACGCCGAGACGGGCTTCCCCGTGACAGTGAACAAGGCGACGGTGCTGCGAATCGAGTTGTCGATTCCCGAGGGCAAACCGCCATCGATTGCGAGCGACACCGTGGTCGCCAGCGGCTTCGGGCAGCGTGCCGATCGGGACGCGTTCCTCATTGGCCCGACCGGGCTCGCTCTGGCTTCGGACGGCACGCTCTACGTCTCGGACGCGCTCGGCAACCGAATCGTGGCGATTCCCGAGGCGACCACGCGCACGACGAGCGCCGGAACGGGCCGTACCGTCACCCAGGATGGGCTGCTCAAACGTCCGCTCGCGATGGCGATGACGGCGAATGGCAATCTTCTCGTCACCAACGCCAAAAACGGCCAGGTGGTGGAAGTCGATCCACGCACCGGCAAGCAGCTCTACGCACAGTGGATCGACACCAACCAGGCGCAGTCCCCGCCAGGCAACGGCGACCTGTTCGGCATCGCCATGACACCGGACGGCAAGGGCTTCTATTACGTGGAGGACGATGTCAACACGCTGATGGAGGCGATGCGATGAGTCGCAAGGACGACCGAACGCTGCACGCCTCGCGCCGTGGCTTTCTTGCGCTCACGGCCCGCGCAGCGGCCGCGGGCGCTGCGCTCGGTGCCGGTGCGCCAGCGGCGGCGATGGCTGAGGCGAAAGGCGACCCTCACCGTATCGCTTCCGGCAGGAACGAAATCGAGCCGTTCTGGGGGCTGCACCAAGGCGGCATCGCGACCCCTGCGCAGCAGCACAGCTATTTCGCTGCCTTGGACCTCACCACCGGCAAGCGGGAAGAGCTGATCGCATTGCTGCGCAGCTGGACTTCCGCTGCGGCGCGCATGGCCGTGGGCGATACGGCCCAGCCGCTCGACGGCGGGTTGAACCCGGTCGCCAGCGATTCCGCTCCCAAGGCGAACGGCTACGAGGACGAGGAAAAACGCGATCCGCGCACCATGGCGGCGGACTCCGGCGAAACGCTGGGACTCGCGCCGGCGCGGCTCACCGTGACATTCGGTTTCGGCGCGGGGTTGTTCAGCAAGGACGGCAAGGATCGCTACGGCCTCGCCTCAGATCGGCCGGAGGCGCTCGTTGATTTGCCGAAATTCGCTGGCGACCAGCTCGTCGAGACGCAGTCCGGAGGCGACCTCTCGGTGCAGGCCTGCGCCGACGATCCCCAAGTCGCCTTCCACGCCGTGCGTCAGCTCGCGCGCCTCGCCCAGAACGTGGCGCAAATCCGCTGGGTGCAGACCGGATTCATTCCTGGATTCAAGACCGGCGAGACGCCGCGCAACCTGATGGGATTTCGCGACGGCACCGTCAATCCATCGGTCAACGATGCGAAGGCGATGGACAGAATCGTCTGGGTTGGCAACGAAGGGCCCGCATGGATGCGCCACGGCAGCTACGTTGTCGTGCGTCGCATCCGCATCGCGCTGGAGCACTGGGACCGCATGAAGGTGGCGTTCCAAGAGGAGACCGTCGGACGGCACAAGTACTCCGGCGCGCCACTCGGCAAGCACAAAGAGTTCGACGCGATGGATCTCGATACCACCGACAAGGACGGCAACCCGATCATCGCCGAGAACTCGCATGTGCGGCTTGCCGCAGCTGCCAGCAATGACAGCGCACAGATTCTCCGGCGCCCCTACTCCTACAACGACGGCGTCAACTTTACTGCCGAGCGCTGGCCACCCTGGCGCCAGGGATTGGAATACGACGCGGGTTTGTTCTTCGTCGCCTATCAGCGCGACCCGCGCACGGGCTTTGTGCGGATCTACACGAAGATGTCGAAGCTCGACATGATGAACCAGTTCGTCACCCATGTCGGCGGCGCGCTCTTCGCCTGTCCACCTGGACCGGCGAAAGGCGAGTTCATCGGACAGCGCCTCTTCGAGTCCGCATGAAGCCCCCGAACCGACAGCGCCATGACTCATGGCGCAAATACGGCACGGCCATCGCGCTGGGTGCGCCGCCGATAACGACGACCTTCAGGCAACGGTTCTGGCGCGGGAGAATTCTTCCGCAATGCCTCGTGCCGGTCTATCTCGCCACGCTCGCACTCGGGGGTGCTGCTCTCGCCGAAGACGTCACGAATATCGAGGTGACGATCAAGGATCACCGCTTTTCGCCCTCCGAAATCCGGGTGCCCGCGGGAAAGCCGACCTTGCTTACGATCAAGAACGAGGATCCCACGGCCGAGGAATTCGATTCCTCGGCGCTCAAGGTCGAGAAGGTGATCGCTGGCGGCCGATCGGCGACGCTGCGACTGCGGCCGCTCGGTCCCGGTCGCTATCCATTCATCGGCGAATACCACTCGGACACTGCCCAGGGGGTCGTGATTGCCGAATAGGAGCATGCCGTCATGCTTGCTGCTCTCGTGATCGTCTTTCGGGAAATGATCGAGGCCGGCCTCATCGTCGGCATCGTGCTCGCAGCGACCAAAGGCGTTCCGCGGCGCGGCTTGTGGGTGGCCTACGGCTTAATCGGCGGCACCGCCGGCGCTTGTATCGTCGCGGCCTTCGCGGGTCAGATCGCCACCCTGTTCGAGGGCTCGGGCCAAGAGCTCTTCAACGCCTCGATCCTGCTCCTCGCCGTCGGCATGCTCACGTGGCACAACGTCTGGATGGCGAGCCACGGCCGCGTCATGGCCCGCGAAATGCGCCAGCTAGGCGTCGCCGTGGCGTCTGGCGAAAGGCCTTTGGGCGCGCTCGCGATCGTCTGCGGCGTCGCGATGCTGCGGGAAGGATCGGAGGCGGTCCTCTTCCTCTACGGCATCGCGGCGTCGGGCGGCACTTCGGCCGCCGGCATGATGGCCGGCGGCGCCCTCGGCGTGCTTGCTGGCGCCGCAGTCTCGGCGCTTATGTATTTCGGTCTCCTCAGCGTTCCCGCGCGGCATCTGTTTGCGGTCACCACCGGTCTCATCACCCTGCTCGCGGCCGGGCTCGCTTCGCAGGCCGTCGCATTTGTTCAGCAGGCCGGATATCTCGAGGTGCTAACCGGCACCGTCTGGGATACGTCTTGGCTACTCTCGGACGACAGTCTGATTGGGCGACTGGTCCACACGCTCATCGGCTACACCGCTCAACCCAGCGGTGCACAACTCGTCATTTATCTCCTGACCATTGCGATCATCGTTGCGCTGATGCGCTTCGTTCGGTCTCCACCGGCAAGCGAGGGTAAAGCAGCCACAACCTGATTGGCTCGCCGCGAGTTCAGGCGAGCCCGCCCATCGCGCTGGTGCGAGACTCGATGACAGTTGCCCCGTGAGCTGGGCGGTATAGGATTTGTCTCTTGCCGCCTGGTGCCCAACCCGAAAGGTGACATCCCATGAAAGAAAAATCCTTCCTTACCGACGTCAAGACACTGCGCGCCCGGGCGCGACAACACATCGAGCAGGGCGCGATCACCGCGAGCTATCGCGCCGACCGTGCAACGGTCATCAAGCTCCTCAACGACGCGCTCGCGACGGAGATCGTGTGCATCCTGCGCTACCGACGCCACCACTTCATGGCAGCGGGCACCTACGCGGATGCCGTGGCGGCCGAGTTCCTCGTGCACGCGAACGAGGAACAGCAGCACGCCGATCAGATCGCCGCGCGGATCGTGCAGCTCAATGGCGAACCGGACTTCAATCCCGAAGGGCTGCTCTCGCGCAGCCACGCGGAGTATGTCGAGGGCAAGAACCTCATCGACATGATCAAAGAGGACCTTGTCGCCGAGCGCATTGCCATCGACAGCTACCGCGAGATGATCGAGTACCTCGGCGAGCGCGACACAACAACCAAGCGCATGATGGAGGGGATCCTCGCCATGGAAGAGGAGCACGCCGACGATCTCGTAGGCATGCTTGAGGAGCTCCGGCCCTGAGTTGACGCTTTAAGAAACGAAATCGTCGCTTACGGCACGTTGCAACCCATGTGAGACCGCCGCGCGGAGTGCGGAGAGCGAGACACGCCACCAATCGGCCACCCGTTGCAGCGTGATGTGCTCGGGGAAACCGTGTCGCGCAACATGGCGCTGTGGGATCGTGTCCCACGCTCTGTGTTCGATCGAGACCCGCGTCTCGTTGCCCACCGGTTCGAAGCGCACTTCGACCTCCGTCGACTGCTCGGGCAAGAAGCTCGCGTGCCGCCAGCCGAAGACGAGGCGCTTGCCTGGTTCCCACACCGAGATGCGCCCGATCTCGAAGGTCTCGCCGTTATTGAGATGGGTAATGAGGCGGCCTCCGGCACCGGGCTCGAAGGCGAGCTCACCGTCTCCATGCGGGGTGATTTGAAAGAGAGGGTCCGGCCGCCACCAGGATGAGATCTCGCGCGTGAATGCCTCGAATGCTCGCGTCGGATCGACGGGCACGCGCAGCGAGATTAAGACCTTCGACGTCACCGTCGGGGCTTGTGCAGGTGCGCCTTGAGCGCGGCGAGCTGCCGGCCCCACAGAGCGTCCGTCTCCGCGAGCCAGCTTCTGAGCGCCGCGATCGCCTCGGGCCTTAAGTGGTAGATGCGGACGCGGGAATCGAACTCGTCTCGATCTTCCTCGACCAGACCGCTCCTGCGGAGCGTCCTCAGATGGCGGCTCATGGCTGGAAAGGAAAGGCGCGTTGCGTGCGCCAACTCACCGGCCCGATGCGGTCGCTCGCGCAGGAGATCGATCACGCGCCTGCGATACGGATCGGCAAGGGCGGCAAGCGTGCGATCGAGGTTGGACGCTTTCACGCGAGCTTGCCGAATTTGAATCCCGTGGCTTTCTCCATCTCCTCCATCGAGACATTGCGCACCGGCTGCGAGAAGGTCCAGTAATGGCCTTCCAGATCAGCTGCCATGTACGTGCGATCACCGTAGAACTGGTCGGCCGGCTCCATGACGATTTTCGCACCGGCTTGTCGCGCCCGGGCGCAGTGCTCGTCGATTCCCTGCGCGAGACGCACATGGACGCGCTGCGTGTTCTTTCCACCGAGCGAGGCTGGACTCCGAGTCCAGTCTGCCCACTCGCCACCAATCATGACGATGCCGTCGTCGTGGGTCATCTCGGCATGCACGATATTGCCCTGGGCATCGGTGAGGACTTCGCTCGACTCGAAGCCGAAGGCGGTTTCCAGCCACTTCAGCGCGGCGCGGTTGTCCTGGTAAGCCAGGGACGGGATAAAGGCGGGACGGTGGGAAGACGAGGCGGCCATGATGCGTTCCTTAATTATTGCACACAAGGCCAATAGTTAACCTAGTCGACAAGTATGTCAAGGGACTGGGTGGGACGCGTCGCAAACTGTTCGGCCTTCATTACGCTCCACAGGTTGCGCAGTCGTCATCCCTTTTCGAAAATGCTCCTCCGCCCTGCACTGGAGGAGCTCATGTCCGCGACACGCACGCCCGGTATCGTCGTCCTCGCCGATGGCCGTCGCGCACGACGGGCTTCGGTTTATCGGCCATAACCGGCAGGCTACGCGCCTCCTGCAGCCAGCGCGACAGGTTCTGCTGCCGGATGCCTATCTCTCGAGCCAGCTGCGATGCACTCACTGCGTTCTTCCCGGTAAGCCGCTGGACCATCTTCGGTTTGAAGGCCACGGAGAACGGCTTGGTCATGTCGTCGTCGAGTTCCCGCCGTAAGCGTCATGCGGAGGCCGTCTTCCTGAACGTCGCGTGAGGGGCCATAGTGGTGTGCACCAGATAAGTGGTGGGGACCACTGTGGCCACAGCAGTCACGCGCCGGCCGTCGCGCAAGGGCTGTCCGAATCATCGACTCGACTTCAAGCGTGAGCTTGCCGCGGCGGCGTGCGCGCCGGGAGTTTCGGTGGCGAAGCTCGCGCTCGAGCACCGACTCAACGCGAACCTGTTGTTCAAATGGCGCCGCCACTATCGGGCAGGTAAGTTCGGTACGCCCGATCCCGCGCATCTGCCGGCGCCGAGCCGCCGCGAGCTGCCGCTAATAACGCAGCGCTCCGACACTGCGGTGAGCTTGCTGCCGGTTCAAGCGTCGCCGCCAGAGGTCGAGGCGCTCACGGCGTTGGCGTCCATTGAAGTGGTGTTCCGCAATGCCACGGTGCGCATTCGTGGTGCGCCCGAGAGTGCATTGCTGCGGGTGGTGCTCGACACCCTGGCACGGCAGGCATGATCGGCCTGCCGCTGGGCACCCGGGTGTGGATTGCCGCCGGGGTGACTGACATGCGCAAGGGAATGGATGGACTCGCCGCGCTGGTGCAAACGGCGCTCGGCGAGCGACCGTTCTCGGGCGATGTGTTCATCTTCCGCGGCCGCCGCGGCGATCTGCTGAAACTCCTATGGTGGAGCGGTGACGGGATGAATCTGTACGCCAAGCGCTTGGAACGGGGGCGCTTCGTGTGGCCACAAGCCACGAGCGGGGTCGTGCATTTGAGCGGCGCGCAGCTCTCGATGCTGCTCGAGGGCATCGATTGGCGGCGTCCAGCGCGAACGTGGCAACCGCAGTGTGCAGCGTGACTCGCTCGTGAGGTTGCGCGAGCGTCGATTGCGAAATGTTCCTGGTGCAATCGCGATTCGTATTCTATAGTGAGTTACGTGCTCATCACCCCCACGCCGCTGCCCGACGACATCGAAGTGCTCAAGCAACTGGTTGCGAATCGCGATGCATTGATCGCGAAACTGCTCGTCGAGATCGCACGACTCAAGCGCTGGCAATTCGGTCGTTCGTCGGAACAGCTCGACACCACGCTGGCTCAGTTCCAGCTCGCGCTCGGTGATTTGCCTAGCACCCTGCCGTCCCCAGAGCTTCCGCTGGCCTCGTTGCTCGCTGCGGAGTCGACCACCACCCCATCGGCGAACGAGAAGGTGCTGCCCTTCCGGCGCGCACCGC
>Ga0335081_10004468_pt1 | contig 22045 bp, 24 predicted proteins | sample Lox_Sample_35_FD_206713 | JGI IMG/M metagenome (GOLD analysis project Ga0335081, IMG submission 206713) | Soil microbial communities from Loxahatchee National Wildlife Refuge, Florida, United States - Lox_Sample_3.5 | ecosystem: Environmental > Terrestrial > Soil > Wetlands | place: USA... | reverse complement strand
CGGACGAACGCCGGAATATCTGGGCAAAAAGATCGAAGCCTACGACGTCAAGATGGCCATGCTGGTGGTGCTGGTGTTCCCGCTGGTCATCCTGGTGTTCACGGCCATCTCGTCGGTGAGGGGCTTCGGGACCTCCAGCATTCTCAACCCGGGCCCGCATGGATTGACCGAGATCTTGTACTCATTCACCTCGCAAGCGGGCAACAACGGCTCGGCCTTCGCCGGACTCACGACCAATACGCTCTGGTACAACGTTGCGGGTGCTTTCACCATGTTAATCGGGCGTTTCTTCATGATCCTCCCGATGCTGGCGATCGCCGGCAACCTGGCCCGCAAGAAGCATGTTCCTCCGTCGGCGGGCACATTCCCGGTGACCACTCCGTTGTTCACTGTGCTCCTGATCGGCGTGATTCTGATCGTGGGCGCACTCACATTTTTCCCGGCTTTAAGTCTCGGACCCATCCTGGAGCACCTGCTCATGGTTGCGGGTAAGACCTTCTAAGGAATTCTGGCATGGCAAGAAGAGCGAAACAGAAAGCGGTTTGGGAATGGAAGATCGTGCGCCGCGCGATCTGGGAAGCGATTCTCAAGTTGAATCCGCGCAAGATGATGGGCAATCCCGTCATGTTCGTGGTGGAAATCGGCAGTGTGATCACCACCGTGTTGCTGTTGCGCGGAGGTACGGCGTTCAAGTTCAACCTGCAGATCACGCTGTGGCTGTGGTTCACCGTGCTATTCGCCAACTTCGCGGAGGCGATGGCTGAAGGACGCGGCAAAGCCCAGGCCGACACGCTGCGCAAAGCCCGCTCTGAGACCATCGCCCACAAGATCCTCGCCGACGGCAAGCTCGAGCAAGTGCCCAGTTCCAAGCTGCGCGCGGGAGACCTGGTAATCGTTTCCGCCGGAGAGTTCATCCCGTCCGATGGCGAGATCGTCGAGGGTGTCGCTTCAGTGGACGAATCGGCGATCACGGGCGAGTCCGCCCCCGTAATCCGCGAGGCCGGCGGCGACCGCTCCGCCGTCACCGGCGGCACGCGCGTGCTTTCCGATCGCATCAGGGTGAAGATCACGTCCAATCCCGGCGAGACCTTTCTGGACCGCATGATCGCGCTGGTGGAAGGCGCCGAACGCAAGAAGACGCCCAACGAGATCGCGCTGAACATTCTGCTCGCCGGCCTGACCGTCATCTTTCTGCTGGCGGTGGTGACGCTGCAGCCGTTCGCCATCTACTCCGGCTCTCCGCAAACCGTGTTTGTGCTGGTGTCGCTGCTGGTCTGCCTGATTCCGACGACCATCGGCGGGTTGCTGTCGGCCATCGGCATTGCCGGCATGGATCGGCTGATTCAGCACAATGTGCTCGCCATGTCCGGCCGCGCGGTGGAAGCGGCCGGCGACGTGAACACCTTGCTGCTCGACAAGACCGGCACCATCACGCTGGGAAACCGGCAGGCAGCACAATTCATTCCTGGGCCGGGCGTCACCGAGATGGAGCTGGCGGACGCTGCCCAGCTCTCGTCGTTGGCGGATGAAACGCCTGAGGGCCGGTCCATCGTGATTCTGGCCAAGGAACGATACGGCATTCGTGGACGAGAGCTCGCCTCGCATCAAGCGGAATTCGTACCCTTCACTGCCCAGACGCGTATGTCGGGGGTGAACCTGAACGGCTTCGAGATCCGCAAGGGGGCGGCGGATGCCATCGCCAATTACGTCCGCCAAAACGGGGGCGAACTGCATAAAGAGGTCCAGGCTGTGGTCGACCAGATCGCCCGCGCGGGCAGTACGCCACTGGTGGTCGCCGAAAAGCGTCGCGGCGCCCTGGGAGTGATCGAACTCAAAGACATCGTCAAGGGCGGCATGCGCGAGCGCTTCGATCAGCTCCGCGCCATGGGCATCCGCACCGTGATGATTACTGGCGACAATCCGCTCACTGCCGCTGCCATCGCGCGCGAAGCCGGCGTGGACGACTTCCTGGCGCAGGCCACGCCCAAAGACAAGATGGATCTCATTAAGCGGGAACAGGGTCAGGGCAAGCTGGTGGCCATGACCGGCGATGGCACCAATGACGCGCCGGCGCTGGCGCAGGCAGACGTAGGCGTCGCCATGAATACCGGGACGCAGGCTGCCAAAGAAGCCGGCAACATGGTGGACCTGGATTCCAACCCCACCAAGCTGATCGAGGTGGTCGAGATCGGAAAGCAGCTCCTGATGACCCGTGGCTCGCTGACCACGTTCTCCATCGCCAACGACGTGGCCAAGTATTTCGCCATCATTCCCGCCATGTTTGCCGGCACGTTTCCCGTGTTGAACGCGCTCAACATCATGCGCCTGCAGACGCCCCAATCGGCGATTCTTGCGGCCGTGATTTTCAACGCGCTCATCATCATCGCTCTCATTCCGCTGGCGCTGCGTGGGGTGAAGTATCGCGCCATGGGAGCGGCGGCGCTGCTGCGGCGCAACCTGTGGATCTATGGCGTCGGCGGCATCATCGTGCCCTTCATCGGAATCAAGCTGATCGACATGGTGATCACGCGCGTTGGGCTGGCATAACTGGAGTAGGCAATGAAAAAGAACCTTATTACTGCGATTTTGATGACCGTAGCGACCACCGTCCTGCTGGGAATCATTTATCCCCTGGTGGTGACCGGCCTGGCAAAGGTGCTGTTCCCCAATAGAGCGAACGGCCAGCTCGTCGAGCGCAATGGCAGGGTGATCGGCTCGCGCATCATCGGCCAGCCTTTCACCGGGCCTGGCTACTTCCACTCGCGTCCTTCGGCGGCCGGCAACAACGGCTATGACGCGGCAAACTCCGGCGGCACCAATCTCGGGCCCACCAATCAGAAGCTGATCGATCGCGTGAAACAGGACGTTGCATCCTTACAAGCGGAGAACCCAGGACAGCCGGTGCCCATCGACCTGGTGACCACCTCCGCCTCCGGGCTCGACCCTGACATCTCGCCCGCTGCCGCAGATTTTCAGGTACCGCGCGTGGCCCGGGAACGCGGCGTCACTGCCGACGAACTCCGTCGTTTGATTGCCAAGCATTCCGAGAGCAGACAACTAGGTTTCCTGGGGGAACCCAGGGTCAATGTCCTGGAGTTGAACCTGGATCTGGACTCAGCCCATCCTCTCGAAAGAAGAGCCGCGCGGTAGTCGGCAATCCACCGTCCTCAGCAAGGCGATGCCTGCGACCCGTATCGCTTACAGGACTCCTGCCGGCTTCCAGTTCATGCGGAAATCCAGGTACAGCAGCGTGATCCTGATGTGCGCAGCCGAGCGGTACTGCGGGTGTTTAGCCATCTCCAGCATGGAGAGGATTGCACCCGGATTGCCTCCGCTGAATTGCAACACACGTTCGAGGAACTCACCCCTATTCTCCGCGGAAAGCCGCGCTCGCCGGGCCGCTTCTTCGATGAAGCGCTCCGCGGCGCTTGGCAGAAAATCTCGGAGCTCCAATCGGTCGGCACGGTCAGGAAAAAACGGCTGCAGAAATCCGAGATTTTCCATATGCGCCGACCGGGCTACGACCACGACCGGTGTGCGGCCCCAGCCCATCACTTCCCGGACCGCAGCAGCAAAGGCAGAGGAGGGCAGCCTGAGGTGATCCAACACGACGCAATGGCTGCCTTCCCGCAAGGCGTCCATGACGATGCCTTTCAGCGCCGTTGCCGATTTGGCCCTGATTCCATCGGGCGCCTTGCCGAACAGCCGGACCAGCCGAGGAGCGCTCGCCGCCAGCAGGGCCAGCGCCAGGTTCCGGAACACGGCTGGCGCGGAAGGGGATTCCCGCGAATAAAGAGTGTTCGGAAACTCTGGTAGTACCCGTTTCAACAGAAAGGTCTTCCCCACGCCGGAAGGGCCGTGTAGGAGAAACGACTGGCGTGCGCCCAAGCGCCGCCGCAGGCTGCCCAGCTCTTCCTCCCGACCGAAGAGAAACTCCGGCATCACGGCTGCACTTCCCTCCGCTGTACCCCTACCGGCGCCAATAGCGCCTGGCAGTCTCGGACGATGCCGTCCAACTCCTGGCCGTACCGGCGAAACACCTCTACCTGCTGCTGGTACTCCGCGGCGGAGCTGCGGCGCACGGCTATGGCGCGCCCGATTGCCTGGCGGATGCCGCTGAGCGTGGCATCGATTTTCAGGTTCAGCGCTTTGCGGAATTCGTTCGTGCTCTGCTCGATGCGTTCCAGGTAGTCGTAGCGAATGCGGCCGGCGTTGCGGTACAGCTCCATCTTGATCTTGTCCTGCATCTTGGAGAGCACATAGCTGCGGAACAGGAACTTCGGCAGAACGAACGGTATCTTGTCGATTGTGAAGTAGAACAGCGGGTCCACCTTGTAGTAGAGGTGGGTCTCAGCCCGCAGCGATTCGGGTGATTCGAATGTTTCCACGCCAATGTCAAATAGGCGCGAAGTCACCGCGCGGATGCTGCGAATAATAGCGTTCGTCTTCCCCGTGAAGCGCGAAGACATGGCCATAAAGACCTTGTTCATCTTCTGGTCTTCATCAAGGCGCCAGGCGTTGAAGACCGCCTCCACTTGTTCCCTGGTGAAATCGTCCAGTAAGCGGCCGAGTTCGCTGCGGCCGGCCTTGACGTGGGCGGTATGAGACTCCTGCAGCCGCTTGCGGACCGAGGGCACCGATTCTTGCACGCGCCGGTTCAGGTCGGACTCGACCTCGCCCACCAGCCGATTGATCTCATTGGCAAGCAGGACATTCATGTCGCTTCGTTCCTGCTCAATCTTCTCCAGCTCGGTCTCCAGCAGACCTTGTTTTTGCTGGAGTTCAGCCAACGGCACGGCGGCAGCCTTGAGCTCGACCTCGATAGCAAACCGCAGGTCGCCGGCGACGCGCAGAACATCGCTGAGCGCGGATTCCAGCAGCACGAGTCCCTTGTCTTTCATCAGGAAGGAGCGCAAGGTCCGCTCGAATGCGGTCAGGCCGCTGGTCCGAACCCGCTCTTCGTCGGCGGCCTTCTTCCCTTCAAGGGCCATGCGGGCCGACATGGGGAAGAGTGCGATGGCGTCCAAACCCGTATGCTGCTCGATCTGGGCTCGGGTAAAGGCCAGCGATTCCTGCATCTCAGCCTCGGTCATCAGATCGATTTTATTGAGCACGAAAAAGAAGTGGTGGACTTCCTTTTTGGTGCGGCGCAGGAACTCGGCCTCCGCCTGGGTGATGGGTGGGTCGCCCGAAACCAGGAAAATCGCGGCATCAACCTGCGCCAGGAAGGAGTGCGTGACTTCCGTATTGTGCCGGTACGTGGATCCCACGCCGGGCGTATCGACCAGCAGGATGCCGTCTTTCAGGTAGGGTGAGGGGTAGCGCACTTCGACATGTTTCACGCTCTTGGTGTTCTGCGGGTTGTGCCGCTCGGTGACGTACTGCTCCAGCTCCTTTATTCCGATTCGCTGGGTTTTGCCTGAAACAAAACGTACGGTCACTTCCGGCCGCTCGCCATGGCTGAGGATCGTGATGATCGAGGTCAGAGGCACTACCGCCACCGGCAGTACGTCCGCACCCAAAAGGCTATTGATCAGTGTGGTCTTGCCGCGCTTGAATTGTCCCAGGACGGCCAGGTAGAAGCGGTTCGCGCTCAGCTTTTCATCCAGCGCCTCAAGTTCGCCGATGGCATTGCCGTCCTTGCGCTGTTCCGCAATGCGGCGAATACTGGCGTTGCGCGCCAGGATCGCGGATTTCACCCCAGCGAAGTCCTCGTCCCAAGTTGCCGTGCCGGCGTGGTTCGCAGTTATTTCCATTCTTCGCACGCCTCAGCTCTCATTGTTTTCTTCCCGCGATACCTCACGCTCGAGTTCGCGAATCGTCTCCTGAAGCTCGTCCGCGATCCCGTTGAGATCGTTGGCGGCTTCCACAGGCACCTCCCCGTAGCCACGCATATACTTCGGCCTCAATTCCTCCACTGAGACATTCATGAACCGCAGCGATACGTGGACCGCATGGGACGCCGAAACGAATGGAATTGGGGGCGGAATCCCCTGGTCTTCCAGTACTCGTGTTAGTTGCACACGGACCCGAGCGATTCGCTCTTCGATCCTGCGCTGCCGGACGGAAGGAATATCATCAATATATTTCGGGAAGGCGGACTTCGAGGCGGACTGATTCAACACCGCTTCCAGTTCCGACAACATCCCGTCGATATGCTGGCACGTCACCAGCAAGCGGCGCCGATGGTGCTCGTTTAGGGTTTCCGCCGATCCGCCCGAACTGGCCATGATGCCGTCCTCGAAGCAGACTAGCTTAGCTAGAGTGCACATCCGCAGCGGACTGTGGGTGCTCTCTTCTTTCCAGGGAATTCTCTGCTGCGGGAGGCGTGGCTTCTTGCGGCAAACGACTCCCTCCCGGGAGGAGAGATTCCTTCGTAGGAGTCATTTGCCCAGTGGGCGGTTAAGGGTGAACTCCAACACCCAAGCAGAAATTATCGCGTCGCCGGGTGGGGCCCGTCAATCCCTTCTGACCACACTTAGGGGTGAACCCCTTCACCCCAATGAACGGAGCGGCGATAGGAGAGTCGTGCGCAGTTTGGGTTTTTCATTCGGTCGGGGCGACCTGACCAACCTAGATCATTCCGTCCAGCCGCTGATAGCTCGCTTCCATGCCACGCTCCATGCCCGTCGCAAGCATCGCCGCGCGCGTTTGCGCGTCCGGCAATGTCATACGTACGGTCATCAGCGTACCGGCGCCTTCTGCAACGAATCTCGTTTCAACGTGGTTGTCCGGTGTGGCGTCCGGCAGGTGCATCCGCTCGACATGCACGATCCTGCTATAGGGGTCGAGTTCCAGATACTCTCCCGTCAGATAAAACCCCTCACCCTTTGCATTCTTCCACTCGTAGCGGATCTTGCCGCCGGGCCTCGCCTCACTGATGCAGACGGGCATCGTCCAGCCTTCCGGACCGAGGCACCACTTCTGGATCAGGTTTGGGTCCGTATGCGCGCGGTACACGGCCTCAGGAGCGCAGCGAAGCGCCTTGTCACAACGATGTGGGTATCGCCTTCGGTCTTCAGCGTCATTTTGCTCATTGCGGTTTTCCTTTCTGGTGCTGTTCCATCGTGGCCAAAACGTTGTCGAGCCGGTCGTAGTTCTTCTCCAGGGCTTTTCGCAGCATGGCGAGCCACCGGTCCATTGCCTCGATCCCGCCCTTCGCCAGTCTGCGAGGACGCCTGGTCCCCTCTACCCGGCGAACAATGAGTCCCGCATCTTCGAGAACTTTCAAGTGTTGAGAGATTGCAGGTTGGGTCATCTCGAACGGTTTGGCCAATTCCATCACTGTGGCTTCTCCTTTGGCGAGGCGTGCAAGAATCGCGCGGCGCGTCGGGTCGGCCAACGCCGAGAAGGTGGCATCGAGGTTTAGAGTTCCATACATTAGTATTACATTATATAAGTAATATATTATTGTCAAGCGAAATTTTGTTGCGACACCGAGGCGGTTCCCCCTGGAACCTCACCAGGTCGCCTTTCTGCGGTCGAGTTCATCAGGGGGAGTCTTGACCTCGTTGCGGATTACTTCCTCGAGCGGCATGCGACCCGGTATCCCGGCCATGTTCAGGTGCTCCATCACGTAGCCGCCAGCTTCTGATGGGTTGAATTGGTGTTTTTGCAGTTTCCGAGGGAGGGTTTTGGGAGGGACCCCTAGAAGGCATTAAATGCACTTTGCCCTGCTGCATAGAGGCCGGTCGGAACCTCAATCAGCAAGAGCGCGGTTTGGGAAAGAATTTAACGACCATCCGCGGACTGGTTACAAGGGCATTTCTCGGCTAATCATATACATCACCTTACTGCGGGTTCTGGATGAATCTTGCCCTGCTCGAAGCAGCGGGCCGCCGAAATAAGGCCCGCGGCCCATTCCGGGGTGGCCAGCGCGTGAAGATGGGTATAAGCGGCCCAGACGTTGTGCACCAGGACGGCATCCCGTCCTTTCCAGCACCCGCTGCCCCGGAGGACTACGCAGGCAGTGGTCGTGGGCGGCTGTTGCACGACAATGCGCGAGTAGTGAAACTCGTGGCCACGCAGGGTGACGCCTGGTTCGAAAAAGGGGTTGGGCGTGTCCACGAGCAGCTCGGCGTAGCCATGTCCCTGAGCGTCGACGCAGACCTCGACCTCGAACGGCAGCACGCCCGCCATTTCATATCTTTCTCCCTGCCACCCAATCGCTGCCGAGAGCAGCATCAGGCCGCCGCACTCGGCGTAGATCGGCAACCCGCGCTCGGCTGTGGCGCGCAATGAGGCCAGAAAGTTGCGATTGGCCGCCAGCCGCTCGGCATGCGTTTCGGGGAATCCGCCACCGATATACAGCGCCTGCAGGTTCTCCGGCACATGGTCTGCCGACAAGGCGGAAACCGATACCAGTTCTGCGCCGGTGTGTTCGAGCATCTCCAGGTTCTCGGGATAATAAAAGGTGAACGCGGGGTCCTGGAGCACACCAATCTTCAGGCCGGAACCGTCGGGCAGTTCGACGCGAGGCTCGCGTGCCGCATCGAGTGCCGGTGCGGCGTTGGCCAGCTCGGCCAGGCGCCCGATGTCGAGGGCGGAAGCCACTTTGTCCAGCAGGACGGTCTCGAGAGCTGCCGTGGGCCCATGTTCTTGCGGAGTCATCAGGCCGAGATGCCGGGTAGTTACAAGGTCCTCGGCTGATATCTTCGGCACCGCTCCGACGACCGGAATGCCGCAGCTCTGCTCGATGCAGGTGCGCAAGATGTACTCGTGGCGCTTGCCATTGACGCGGTTCAGTACCACGCCCGCGAAATTCAGATCCGGGTCGAATTTCTGGCAGCCTTGCACCAGCGCGGCGGCGGTGCGCGTCATCTTGGTTGCGTCCAGGACAAGAATCAGTGGCGCGTGCAGCAGTTTTGCCAGTTCCGCGGTGCTGTATGTCCCGGCGGTGTCAAAGCCATCGAACAGACCGCGCGCGCCCTCCACCAGGTTGACGCCGTCGCTGATCGCGTTACGCGCGAAGGAACTCGCCGTCACCTCGGCCCCGAAGAGAAAAGTATCGAGATTGCGCGCCGGATGTCCGGCGCCCCACCCAAGCCACGCCGGATCAATGTAGTCCGGCCCCTTCTTGAAGGCGCGCAGCGGCAGATGTTTGCGCCGCAAGGCCAGCAGCAGGGCAAGGGAAATCATGGTCTTGCCGGCATCCCCGGCAAGACCGGAGATGATCAGCCGCGGCGCAATCTTCTTCTCATCCACAGAGGCACCCACAATCGCCGCCAGTGCGCTGTTGGCGCAGTGACGGAATTATTCAATTGCTGCTGGCGGCTTGCTCCTTGGGCACCTGGATATAGTTCACACCGCCCAGAAAGCAGTAAACGCACCTTCCGGAGTCGATCAGGGTGCGGACCGCCTTCTTGCAATCATCGCGGCTGCAATCTGTGCCCAGCTTCGCCTGCATGGCTTTGACCAGGTCATTTACGCTGACGTTTTTCTTGCCGGACGCTTCCGCCAGGAACTGGTACATCTCGTCGGCAATGTTTTCCACTGAGATCTCTGGCATGCTGTCTCCTTTCCGCGCGTGCCGTTAAAGTGCGGCGGCTGCGTCTCCCGTGGGCGGAAGCACGATGTAGGATCCGCCCACATAGCTATAAATGCACTTGCCGGAGTCGATCAGGATGCGAATGGCCTTCTTGCAGTCATCCTTGCTGCACGCACCCTCACCGAATTTGGCTTGCATGGCCTTGGTCAGGTCGCCGGCTTTCAGGTTCTTCTTGCCAGTGCATTCGCAGACGAGCTTGTACATCTCCTCTGCAATTGTCTCGATGGTTACAGCTTCGGTCATAATTGCTCTCCTCTGCTAATCGGCTGCCGCGGCCAGGGCGCCCGCTCGCGCCCTCGTGGCGAGTATCATCACCTGCCCTGCCAGCACGGAATCGAACCTGGCGGGTGCAAATCCGTGACGCTGCAAGAGCGCGCTCACCCGTTCCTGCGACCAGGTATGGCATTCGCGGTTCAAAACATGCCGTGCCAGCGCCGCCAGGGCCACTTCGGGCGCGGGCATTACTGCAAGGTGCAGCACGTTATCCTGAATCACGAGCTGACCGCCGTCCCGCAGGTGTGACGCGGCGTACCGAAAGATTTGTTCGATGCCGTCTGCGTCTCCGCTCTCCAGCACGCCCGAGAGCAGCAGCAGATCGCAATCGGCATCCCCTAGCGCTTCGCCCTGCCAGGGATTTCGGGCCGTCACGCGCGCCTCGGGCCAGCGCCGCAGCAGCGCTTCTCGGAGGGCCACGCTCCCCCAGCCGATGACAAGGGCCTCGAATCTGCGCGGCATCGCCAGCTTTTCCACCACCGCGGCGGAGGTGAACCGTGCCGCCGCCTCGCACGCGGCGCGGTGGAGCCTGCCATCGCGTCCCGCGTTCGCGGAAGTCCGGCCGCGCTCGGCAAAATCGGAGAGCGCCTGCCAATGTACGAGCTGCGAACAGTTGTAGAGCAGCAGGTCGCGGAGGCTGAGCGGCGAGGCGGAAACCAGGTAACGCGACGCCAGTTCGAGATTGCGGTATCCCTCGGGTCGCGACTCCAGCAGGCCCAGCGAGACCAGCGCGCGCAGGATTTCGCTTAACCCCTCGGCGTTCAACCCGAGGCTGTGTGCCAGGTCGTAGGCCGTCCGGGGTTCCTCCAGCAGGTCCAACAGGTTCTTCTCCAGCGCCCAACCCAGCACCTGCGTACCGATGCCGCCGGAGGCGATTCGCAGCAGCTGGTTCATTCCCGGCGCGGGCTGGAACAAAGGATTCGCGCTCGCGTGGCGCCGCAGGTCGCGTTGGGCGCAGGCCAGCTTTTCGCGCAGCCGCACCACCTCGCCCACGACCAAGGTAGCAGGCGGGCTGATCCGGGCTTCGTGCACGCGGTCGGCGATGTCCTGCAAGGTGCCGCTGACCACTCGCTCGTCGTGCCAGTAGGCCATCTGCACCATGGCAGCAGGTGTCTGCGGCGATCGGCCGTTGGCTATCAGTTTGGCGGCGATCTTGCCGACATTGTGCACCGCCATCAGGAACACGAGCGTATCCACGCGGGCGATGGCGCTCCAGTCGATCCGGTCCTCGGCCGAGGTGGCATTGTGTCCGGTAACGATGGCCACCGAGGAAGCGGTGTCGCGATGGGTGACGGCAATGCCTGCGCTTGCCGGGGCTGAGAGCGCAGCACATACCCCGGGAATCACTTCGAAAGGTATGCCGTGGCTGGCGAGGTACTCGGCTTCTTCGCCGCCGCGTCCAAATACGAAGGGATCGCCGCCCTTGAGGCGAACGACGGTTTTTCCCTCCAGCGCATAGCGCACCAGCAACTCGTGAATCTCGTCCTGGCGCGATTCGTGGCGGCCCACCGGCTTGCCCATGTATATGCGCTCCGCCGAGGGGCGCGCCAGCGCCAGCACTTCCTCCTGGATCAGCCGGTCATAGACGATGACGTCGCCCGTCTTGATCAGCTCCGCAGCCTTGACGGTGAGCAGTTGGGGATGGCCCGGACCGGCGCCGACCAAATAGACTTTTCCGGGCTGCATCCTGGCGGACATCACTTAGCCTCGCGAACCGAAACTGTGATTTTGTAAAACACCGTAATCATCAAGGCGCCAATCGCCCAGACGCCGAGCACGATCAGCCACTCGGGCAAGGTGGGCGAGTAGCGAGTTACGTCACCAAACGGGGCGGGTACGAAGCCTCCGACGATCAGGCCCATCCCCTTCTCGATCCACAACGATGCGATCACCAGGACGGCGGCCAGTGGGAGCAGAACCGCGTTCTTGCGCAGCCGCGGCACGAGCAGGATCACCAGCGCCGCCACACCGGTGATGACGGACACCCACATCCACGCCGCCAGGTGACGATCGCCATCGAGCCCCACGTAGAGATAACGGAAGTGCTCCAAGTCTTCCGGAATGTGGCTGTAAAACACGGTGAACATTTCGAGCAGCACAAAAAAGATGCTGACCGACATGGCGTAAGCCACGATCACGCCCAGCTTCTGGATCGCCTCCTGGCCGGCGTCGAACCGGGTCAGGCGGCGCAGCAGCAGACACAGGAGGATGAGCAGCGAAGGACCGGAGGCGAAAGCGGAGGCGAGAAACCGCGGCGCCAGAATCGCCGTCAGCCAGAAGGTGCGCCCCGGAAGTCCGCTGTAAAGGAACGCCGTGACCGTGTGGATGCTGACCGCCCAGGGAATGGACAGCAGGACGAGCACCTTGATCCACGACGGAGGCGCGACCTCCTCGCGCTCCGACCGCAGCATGGTGTAGGCGATGACGGCATTCAGCAGCAGGTAGCCGCCGAGGGAAACCATGTCCCAGAACATGATCGAGTGCAGCGTGGGATAGCGAAGCACGTTCAGGACCCGCATCGGCTGCCCCATGTCCACCAGGATGAACAGCATGCACATGGTGACGGAGGAGACGGCGAGCAACTCGCCCAGGATGGTGATGCTGTGGAACTGCCGCACATCATGCAGGTAGTAGGGCAGCACTACCATCACCGCCGACGCCGCGACGCCGACGAAAAACGTGAACTGAGCGATGTACAGTCCCCAGCTCACATCGCGGCTGAGGCCCGTGATGGCCAGTCCGTAGCTAAGCTGCCGCAGGTAGAAGGCGCCGCCGAGGGCGATCAGGGCCAGGAGAAACACGATCCACTCCCAGTATCTGCGGCTGCCTACCATCGCCTTTTCGAACATCAACATGCGCGATCACACTAAGTAAAAAATCGAGGGGCCAGTACCTAGTTCGGGCTGACGCTGAATCGAAAACCGCGCCCGCAGAAGCTGGCGCACGGGCGACTGCTCATCGTTGAGGTCTCCGAAAACGATCGCCTTCTGCCGGCAGGCCTCGACGCAGGCCGGCGCGCGGCCATTGGCCAGTCGCTCCTCGCAAAAATTGCATTTCTCCACCACGCCTTTGGTGCGCGTGGGGAAGTCGGCTGTCAGGTGTTTGATATATGGCCGCGGATCTTCCCAGTCAAAGCTGCGCGATCCGTAGGGGCAGGCCGCCATGCAGTAGCGGCAGCCGATGCAGCGATGCCAGTCCATCATGACCACGCCATCCTCACGCTTCCAGGTGGCGGCGGTGGGGCAGACGCGCACGCAGGCCGGCTGAGCACACTGATTGCACAGCACCGGCAGCACGTGTCCCTGGTAGGCGCGGCGCGTGTAATCGGACTGCTGGAACGGGAATACCTTTTCGTACCGCTCCTTCCACACCCACTTGACCTCATGGGCGCGCTCGGGAATCTCAGGAATGTTGTGCGCGAGGCGGCAGGCCTTGATGCAGTCATCGCAGTCATCCCCGGGACGGCACCTTTGAAAATCAATGACCATGCCCCAGCGCTTTGCCGAAACGGAAGATGGCGGCGCCGGACCCGCCACGCCGATGGCGCGCACCAGTTTGGCCGCGCCTGCCCCGGCGACCGATAAGCCCGTGATCCGCAGAAACTCCTTCCGCGTGATTTTCACGGCATCCTCCGCGCGACGACAGTGGTCGGGTCCACATGACAATCCCAGCAGTACGGGCCGGAGACCGCCGCATAGCTATGGCAGCGATCGCAAAACTCTTTTTTATTGGTGTGACACTGGCCGAGGCAGGTAGCGGACAGATTCACGCGGTACTTCTCGCCGTCGTACGCCGTGTACTCCAAGCGGTGATCCCGCACCGCGCCCTCGCGCCAGTTGATGAGCAGCTTCATGTGTGACGCGCGCATGAAGGCCACGGGAGCAACGCAGGTTTTAGCGGTCTGCGGCAGCTTGAGTTGCGGGCCGGCGGCCGTAGTTCTTGCATAGACGGCATGCCACATGGGGTACGTGACCAATGTGAGGAACAGCACGAGCGCGAGGCCGATCAGGACGCGGTCACGCATGCGCCGCCTCCGCCGCGAACGGTTCGCCCCGCAAATCCCTGGTGCGCTCTTTCTCGCCGTGCATCACCAGAGCATTGCCCAGCAGTTCGTGCACACCCGCGACCTGAACCCCGGGCACCCAGTAGTCCATCAGGGTGGGCAAGGTAGCCTTGTCGATAGCGCAAATGCAGGCGAGCAGGTTGACGCCGTGCTTCCCCTTCACGTACTTCACCGCGCTTGCGCGTGGATAACCTCCGCGGAGACGCATCTCGAGGTTTTCGTCCGTGCCCAGCCCGGCGCCGCTTCCGCAGCAGAAGGTCTGCTCACGAATCGTGTTCTCCGGCATTTCGAAAAACCGGTTGCAGGTGTTGCGGATGATGTATCGCGGCTCTTCCAGCAGTCCCATAGCCCGCGCCGGATTGCAGGAGTCGTGGAAGGTGACGGCCCAGCGATCGTTGCGCGCAGGCTCCAAACGCAATTTGCCGCTGTGGATCAGGTCGGCGGTGAACTCGCAGATGTGCACCATGCGAGTGCTGCGCGCGTTGGTGAATCTCGTGCCGGTGATCGGCGAGACCGGCTCCTCGAGGAAGTCCGCCGGGCCGTTCATGGTGGCCATGTACTGGTGCAGGACGCGCCACATATGGCCGCACTCGCCGCCCAGAATCCACTTCACTCCCAGCCTGCGAGCTTCTTCGTAGATCTTCGCGTTCAGCAGTTTCATCATTTCGTGCGAGCTGAACAGCCCGAAGTTGCCGCCCTCGGAAGCAAAGGCGCTGAAGGTGAAGTCCAGGCCAATCTCGTGGAGCAGCATCATGTAGCCGAGCAGGGTGTAGTAATGGGGCTCGGCGAAATAGTCTGCCGACGGCATGACGAAGAGGATTTCCGCACCCTTGCGGTTGATCGGAACCTCCACCCGGACGCCGGTGATCTCTTCCAGCTCGTCGGCGGCAAATTCCAGGCTGTCCTTAAAACCGTGCGGCTGGATGCCGAGGTGGTTGCCAGTGCGGAAGCAGTTGGCTACCGGCTCGAGCACCCAGTTGGTGTTGCAACCGATCAGGTTCAGCAGCTCGCGGCCGATCATTGTGATCTCGGCCGTGTCAATGCCGTAAGGACAGAACACGGAACAGCGGCGGCATTCCGTGCACTGATAAAAATAGAAGAACCATTCTTTGACGACATCTTCGGTCAGCTCGCGTCCGCCCGCCAGCGCGCCGAAGAGGCGGCCGGTCAGCGTGAAGTAGCGGCGGTATACGGAACGCATCAGCTCTGCCCGCACCACCGGCATGTTTTTCGGATCGCTGGAACCGAGGTAGAAATGGCACTTGTCAGCGCACGCTCCGCAACGGACGCAGATGTCCATGAACAGGCGGAAGGAGCGATACTTGCGCAGCCGCTCCCGCATGCCGTCCAGCAGGATGCGTTTCCAATCGGGCGGGAGCTTCCAGTCGGCGTCAAAAGGCTGCCACTCGCGTGCATTCGGCAGATCGAGGGCGCGCAGATTCTTGGGCGCGGCGCTATAACAGAAGACCCCCTTGCGGAATTGGACCGCAGGGTCCTTCCAGTCACCGCGCGGTTTTTTAACCTCAATCTGCAGCAGTTCTTCCGCCATGGTCGGCCTCGAGGGGTATTTCCGCCGCCTTGAGCTTGTCGCGAAACTCCTCTTCCCACTCCGCGTACGTGTGGGTCTTAACCGGGTAATTCCAGGGATTGATGTGCCGCTTTGCCCGGCTGTTGTTGGCGAGATTGCGCGTCGGGCTGAGAAAGACTCCGCCCATATGCATCAGCTTGCTGAACGGAAAATAGGCGGCCAGCAGGCTAATCAGCGCTACGTGCACCGTAAACATCGAACCCAGCGCTGCCGCGCGCACCGGGTGGAAGGATGCCACCCCGAGCGCAAACTCCTTCGCGCCAATCACGTCTACACGGGTTGAGTAGCGCATCAGCAGGCCCGAGGCGGCAATCCCGCCGATAACCAGCAGCGCAAAGTAGTCGCTGAACTGGGAAATGTAGCGCACCATCGGGTCGCGAAAACGGCGCAGCAGCAGGTATAGGAGCGCGCACGCGAACACCACATCCGAGATGTACAGGGGCGGCGTGCCAAGTTGAAAAAATCCATCAACCCGCTCGATCCCCAGCACCACCGCCGGCACCGGCTCCACCAGCAGCCGCAAATGGCGAATCAGGATGGTCAGCAACGACCAGTGAAACGCCAGCGCCGCCAGCCAGAGATACCTTTGTTCGGAGCAGATCAGCCGGCCTTCGTCCAGCCGCGCCCGGCTGTTGCGAAACAGCGAGCGGAACAGGAGCGCTTCGAGTGCCATGCGGCCCACTACGCCAGCGTTCGTGGAAGGATTGTCCAGGCCGGCACTCTTGATCCAGGGCAGCGACGTTTGCTGTCCGCAGGTGGCCGGGATGCGAAATGGCACAGGCACTGCCGCCCATTTCACGACGCGATAGCAGAAGCCGACGAGGAAGACAGCAAAACCCGCATAGGCAATGGCGGACAAGAGCAACGCGTCTCCCCCGTGCATCCGTCCCGCCACGGCGGCGGCAGCGACGACGGCAACAACCGTCACAAATGAATACACTGCCTGCATCATCTTTAGCCTTACTGGCTCCGCAGCACCGGCCTTAACCGGATTCTGCGCTGGACTTCGTTGGCACGTACCTCCGCGATCTGTTCGCGGCATTTCATGTAGTGGTCGAAGGTTATGAGCGCGAGCTGATCGATGCGCGCCTCGATCGTCGCCGGGGGAGCGAGACTGGTTGCGAGCAGAATGGGCCGCAGCAGGAACACAAACCCGACCGCCTGGCTGGGCGTGAAGTCCTGCACGGCGCGAAGCCGGATGATGGGATCCAGCGCGGCCGCAATCTTCTCCGTGTCCCAGTTTCCCAGCAGTTCCTCCATGATTGCGCTCATGCCGCTGCGCAACGCGTGCCCCGCCGGGTTGCGGAACGGGTCCCTTTCCGACGCCAGGAAGCCGGCGCTCAGGTCGGGGTACGATTCAATCGTTTGCGCGAACCACCGCTCTACGAGCTCATGAGTGCTCGCCATGACATCACACGCAACCTGTTGGCTTAGGCAGTCCTGCCAGCTTGCAGGCGCCCTTGGCCGGGCCCGAGGGAAACAACTGGTAAATTTCGTTCAGCTTGTATCCCGTCTCCTTGCAAAGTTTTCGCACCATGGGCGCAATGCCGAACTGGACATAGTAGTTGCGGATGTAATTGATCACCTTCCAGTGCCCATCGGTCAGTTCGGCGACGTGCTCTGTTGATGCAAAATCCCTGGCCACGTCCTGATTCCAGCGCTCGGGCTCCTGCAGGAATCCATCTTCATCCACTTCGTACTTGCGTCCTTCAATTTCGAATAGCGGCACGATTCTGACCTCGCTTTCAATTGAGCTCGACGTATCCGCACGGACATACTTCCGCGCACTTCTTGCAGCCGTTGCAGGCTTCGAGCTTGATCTTGTAATGCTCACCTTTGGGCAGTTTCACAAAACAGTTGCTGCTGCAGTACATCCAGCAGGTTTCACAGTCCATGCACATGCCGCACGACATGCAGCGCTTGGCCTCTTCGATCACCTCGGCTTCGGTGAGACCGAATTGCGCTGCTGGGGAGACCTCGGCATGCGGTGGCGCCGCCGGGTACCAATCGAGCTTCATCCGATCCGACTTAATTACGGGAGGAGCGGCGGCTCTAGTCTCCGGCGGATGACCGTGCAGAAACGCGTCAATCGCTTCCGCCACGGTCCATCCCTGGGCGATCGCGGGACTGATGGTGTTGGCGACACGCGCGTCGACCTCGCTGGCTTCGGCATACGGGCCGTCAGGCACGCCGGCGGGAAGTTCGCCCGCGACGACGGCGCCTTCGCCCTCGCGTTTAAGAACAAGCTGCGATGGCTTCTGCAATCCCATCGCAAAGAAAACTGCGGCGTAATCGCGGCGGAGGTCAGGGAGTGTTACCTCCCGCCCGATCGCCCAACCGCAGTTGACCTGGATGCCGATACTGAGGACGTTCGCGATCTCTGCATCCAGAACGTCACCCGGGATAACGCTGCGAGGCATCCGATACCGCATCATGCCACCGGGTTGCGGGGCGGCGTCGAATACCGTGACCGCATATCCGCGGCGCGCCAATTGATACGCGCACGAAAGCCCCGCCGGGCCAGCGCCCACGATGGCGACCCTTTCCGCGCTCGCTCCGTTTGCCTTCGCCGGCTTGAAGCCGTGCGCTATCGCGTAGTCCCCCAGGAAGCGCTCGATCAGGTGAATGGCGACAGCGCCATCCTTGGCCTTGCGGTTGCACCCGAGCTCGCACGGATGCTGGCAGATGCGGCCACAGACGCCGGGGAAGGGGTTGCATTCCCTGATTTGCTTCCACGCGTGCTCGAATGCCTGCGCCGGCGGGCGGCCATATGCCTCATGTTGCGCGAGGCTGACCAGCACATCGCGAATCTGGTTGCCGTGTGGACAACGATCCGCGCACGGCGGCGTCTTCTCAACATAACGGGGGCGGAGCGGGCTTACATCGCCCGTGCCCGCTGCTGCCCCCCTGATGACCGGTTTCCTGACTTCCTTGAACAGGGCCATGGCCCAACCCCTCGTACGAGCAAACCGTGACTGCTGCAGATCAATACTTGACCTGCGCCGAGCGCGCGTACGTCAGCCCCGCGTGTTTGAAGTCGTCGATGTGATAGCGGGTGAACTCGATCCCGGTCAGCTCGAAGAAGCGCGGCCAGCCGATGCGCTCGATCCACTCGCCCATGCGCTCGTACTTGTGGGCATGCTTGGCGTACACATCCACGATATTCACCACGGCTTGGACCACCTCCGGCCAGCGTGGCGGGTTGTTGGGAATGAACGGGATCGCGAGCTTGGAAAACTTCGGAGCGCTGCGCGCATTGCTCACCTTGCCCCCCACCCAGATTGACAGTCCGTCGTTCTCGGCGTCGTTCAAGGGCATAGCGGGACATACGGTGTAGCAGTTGCCGCAGAACATGCATTGTTCCTCCACTACCTCCACGGTCGGCTTTCCGTCGGTTGTCGCCGGGCGAATGGCGCCCGTGGGGCAGGAGGCGATGAGCGTCGGCACCTCGCAGACCTTAGGCACCTTCTCTTTCTGCACCTTGGGAGGCAGGCGATGAACGCCCAGGATGGCGATGTCAGAACAGTGCACGGCGCCGCACATGTTCAGGCAGCAGGCCAGGGCAATGCGCAGTTTGGCCGGCATGTCGTGATGTGTGAAGTGCTCGCACAGCGCATCCATCACCGATTTCACGATGCCCGACGCATCGGTGGCCGCAGAGTGGCAGTGGATCCACCCCTGCGTGTGAACAATATTGCTGATCGAATTCTTGGTACCCCCGCACGGGAAGCCCAGTTGCAACAGCTCCGCCTTCAAGGGCTCGATATTGTCGGGGTTGTCCAGCAGGAACTCGATGTTATTGCGGCTGGTGTAGCGCAGGTAGCCTCCACTGTACTTGTCGGCCAGACCGGCAAAGACGCGCAACGTCTGCACGCTGGTGAGCCGCGGGCCGGCAACCCGCAAGCTGTAGAGCTTGTCGCCCGATTCGGCGACATGGCACAGCAGGCCCGGCGCCAGCACCTCGTGGTACTTCCACTTGCCATAGTTCTTCTTGACGATGGGAGGCAGAAACTTCTCATAGTGCGGCGGACCGACGTCGGTAATGCGAGGAGTCTTGGCGGCTGTGGTCATTGCGCACCTCCTTTTGCCAGCTGGAAGAAGATGTAGGGATTGTCGCGGGGTGCCGCCACCATCTCCGGCACCGGATCCAGTCCGATGGCGTCCAGGAAAGCGGGCAGGCCAACCCGCTGGATCAGTTCCCCGATCCGCTCGCGGTTGGTGCCGTATTCATCCCAGAAGTCCCAGATGCGGGTGACGAGTTCCTTGATCGTGTCCAACAGCTCCGCCGCCGGAACGAAGGGAATTAGCACCGAGGAGAGCAGCGCGCCTTGCATGATGGGCGCCTTGGAGCCGATCAGGATGACCGCGCCCTTCTCCTTGCCCGGACGCAGCGCCTTGGGCATCACGTTGATGCAGTGCATGCAGTGCACGCAGTCGCGGTTGTTGATGCTCAGGTTCTTCCCGTCCCACTTCATGCACTTGCTGGGGCAGAGGTCGCACACTTCCTTCTGAACGTCAGTGCCCGAGCTGGCATACTTTGCCACCTCGCTCTCGTCCACCTGGATGTCGTCCTTCCAGGTGCCGATAATCGAGAGGTCGGCGCGCGCAATCGAGGCCACGCAGTCGTTGGGACAACCGGCGCACTTGAATTTGAACTTGTACGGGAACGCCGGGCGGTGCAGTTCGTCCTGGTAGTTCTGCGTCAGGTCATAGCAGAGCTTCATGGTGTCGTAACAGGCCCATTCGCATCGCGCCATGCCGACGCAGGCGGAAGGCGTGCGCACCGCGGATCCCGAGCCGCCGAGATCGAAGCCGGCGTGGCACAGTTCCTGGAAGGTGGGCTCCAGTTCGTCGGTCGTGGTGCCCAGCAGGATGATGTCCCCGGTGGAGCCGTGCATGTTGGTGATCCCCGAGCCATGCCGTTCCCAGATGTCGGCAATGGTGCGCAGCGCCTCGCTGGTGTAGAACCAGCCGGCCGGCATGTTGACGCGCAGGGTGTGGAAATGAGCGACTTTCGGGAACTGCTCTGGAATATCGCTATAGCGCCCGATCACTCCCCCGCCATAACCCAGCACGCCGACCAAGCCGCCGTGCTTCCAGTGTCCGATCTTCTGTTCGTACGAGAGTTCCAGTTGGCCCAGGAGGTCCTTGGCACTATCATTCGTTTGCGCGGCTGCTTTGATTTCCTTGACGAAACTGGGCCAAGGGCCTTTCTCCAGCTGGTCCAGCAGCTCCGTCTTCGGGTTGCCGTTGCTCGCATCGGCCATAGCTGTTTCTCCTTTGCGCAGTTCACCGAGTCGGCTGTGGTGCTTTACTCGCATTCAGCACAGTCGAACATTTCGGCTGCCGAATATGGGTTCTGTATACGCCGCGGTGCAGACTGGCAGCGGTGATTCGGGTCATATTCGAGTGTGACGCACAGCGCAGGGGTGAGGCGCACGCATGGGTGATCGGCGTCACGAATATGGGTGACTGAGTTCCTCACCGCGCCGCAGGTGCGTCAGAAGTAAGAGTGCGGCCTCGAGTGGGATGGCGCTGATTTTAGTCCGCTTCGCCGCCTGGTCTGATGCCGGTGTCCTCGCGGGCTGCCTGCAGGCGCCGCCGCACGAACTCTTCATAGGACTCCCGGCTGCCAATCTTCTCGATTAGCTGGCGGCACTGCTCGGGTGGAAGGTCGCGCTGCAGGATCTCCCGCCGCGTGCGGCCCACTTCCTCGACCCACTCCGCATATTCCGGGCCGAACTGCTCCTCCAGTTCCACGCGCAAGCGATGGGCAAGCGCCGGACTGTGCCCTCCGGTAGAGATGGCAATCTGCAGCGCGCCCCGCCGCACCACTGCGGGGTAAAAAAAATCGCAGCAGTCCGGATCGTCGACCACGTTGCACAGCACGCGCCGCTCGCTTGCAGCACGGAAAACCTGGGCGTTGCATTCGCCGGAACCTGCCGCTGCCACTACCAGGAACGCTCCATCGAGATCCGACGCTGCAAACGGACGCTGGTGCCACGTCAGTTGTTGCTCGGCTGCGCAGCGCGCAATCCAGTTCGTAGCCGAGGGTGCGACGACCACCAGATCCGCGCCGGCAGCGAGCAGGCCCTGCGCCTTCGCCTCGCCCACTACTCCTGCGCCCACGACCACGCACTTCCTGCCGCCTAGCTTGAGCGAGATCGGAAACAACTCCATAGCGTCCTCCCGGCGGAGATGACCGGTTCCCATTCATGCTATCGCATGCCCACTCGCGTCAACAGCGCCTTCCCGCGATTTCGCCGCGGGTATATTGGAATGCCAACGACATGTCACTGCATAGTGTGCCAATCCGCACATGTCCCTGTGGCAACGTGATTTCTTTGGGTCACATTCGCGGTTGACCAGGGTCACAGTATCGCAGACTAGGCGGAGTTAATCTTCATGACAATTCATGACCCGGGAGGGTGCAACGGAGCACTCCCAGAGGCTTCGAGCTGCTGTGAACGGTTCATTGTTGAAAGCCTCCGGTCATGCAACAGAAATTATAAGGAGGAAGTATGCCGGAGCAGGCGACGTTGGAGCGTCCCACACTGGAGCGTCCCACACTAGA
>Ga0335081_10004467_pt1 | contig 22045 bp, 22 predicted proteins | sample Lox_Sample_35_FD_206713 | JGI IMG/M metagenome (GOLD analysis project Ga0335081, IMG submission 206713) | Soil microbial communities from Loxahatchee National Wildlife Refuge, Florida, United States - Lox_Sample_3.5 | ecosystem: Environmental > Terrestrial > Soil > Wetlands | place: USA... | reverse complement strand
CGTCCGCGATCACGGCGACCGACACCGCGGTGGCACCGAACACCGTCAGCCAGCAGGCCACCCTGACGCAGACCGAAGGGCCCGCTGCGATCATGACGCTCCAGGTCTCGCCGACGTCGATCGTGGCGAACGGAAAGTCGACGAGCACTGCAACAGCGACGGTGAAAGACGCGCAGGGACGCGCGGACATCGGCGATCGGGTCGCCTTCACGGCCAGTGACAGCGGCGAGAAGATCGGTGCGGTGGCCGACAACGGCAACGGCACCTACACGACAAGGATCACGAGTTCGACGACCCCGCGCCAGGTCACGATCACCGCAACCGACAGCTCGGTTTCCCCGAGTCTCTCGGCTCAGGCGATCCTGACCCAGATAGCGGCACAGGCACCGGCACCGGGGCCGGCATCGACGGCCCCCGCAATGGACACGACCGCTCCGAAGGTCACGATCGGCGGCCACACGCTGGCCAAGATCAGGGGCAAGGTGGCCGTGAAGCTGACGTGCCCACGGGGCCAGTCGTTCTGCGCCGGCACGGTGGCGCTCAAGGTGGCCGGCGGCGCCCACAGGGGCCTCGGCCTGGGCAGCAGCCACTTCAATGTGACGGGCGGCACCACCGGGACGGTGAAGATCACCCTCTCGAAGGCATCCGTGCGCAAGCTCGGTAGGGCCGTCTCGATCCGCGTCGTGGTCGCCGTCACGGCCCAGAACAAGGCTGGGCTCAAGGCAACCACCAAGCGGACCATGACCCTATACCTGGTGCTCGATGCCGCCAAGCCGATCGTCGGGATCGGTGGCGGCACGCTGAGTTACAACGGGGATCCGCTCGCGATCACGCTGACGTGCCCGGGCAGCCAGACATACTGCGACGGCACTCTCGCGCTGACGACGAGAAAAGGAAGCAAGGTGGTGGTGCTCGGGACGGGTCACTTCCACATTGCTCGTGACACGACCGCCACGATCAGGGTAAGCCTGTTCAAAGCGGCGCTGGCCAAGGTCGGCAAGCGAACGACACTGATGGTGGCGATCACGGCCTCCGCCACGGATCAGGCGCGGAATACCGGCACCGCGATACGGATGACCACGTTGCGTATCCGGCCGACCGGCGCGTAGCGGTGGAGACCGCCTGATGGGTCGACGGTCGCCCCAGCGATGGGGCGGCCGTCTGGCTTCGGCATGACTCGTGTCGGCGTCCGTCGCTACTATGCGCGCCTTGCGCTGGCGCCGGACCGGGATTTTCGTAGCAATCCAGCTGACCGCATTTCTGCTCGTCGGCGGCACCGCGCGTGCCGCTACATGGGTTCCGCCGCAGAATCTCTCCTGGTACTGGCAGCTACAGGGCACCGTCGACAACCGCTATGGCGCGGCTGCCTATGACATCGACGGCTTCGACAACGGCGCCGCCGAGGTGGCGACACTGCACGCCGCCGGCAAGCACGTCATCTGCTATATCGACGTCGGCACGTGGGAGAACTGGCGCTCGGATGCGGCGCAGTATCCAAGTTCGGTACTCGGCAGCAGCAACGGGTGGCCAGGTGAGCAATGGTTGGACATCCGTCAACCCATCGTGCGGCAATTGATGGCGGCACGCTTTCAGATGTGCCAGCAGAAGGGGTTCGACGCCATCGAACCCGACAACATGGATGGTTACGAGAACAGCACGGGATTCCCGCTCACGGGGCAGGATCAGCTCAGTTATGACGAATGGGTCGCGGGCGAAGCCCACTCACTTGGTCTTGCCGTTTTCCAGAAGAACGATCCCGATCAGGCCAGCGCGCTCGAACCATACTTCGACGGTGCACTCGACGAGCAGTGCAACCAGTACAGCGAGTGCTCGTCCTTCGCGCCGTATCTGCACGCGGGCAAGCCGGTGTTGAACGCCGAGTACAGCGTGTCCGCAAGCCAGTTCTGTGCCTCCGACAACGCTGCCGGCATCATGGGGGCGGTCTACAGCCTCAACCTCGATGGCAGTGCCTATACGCCTTGCTGGAGCGGCAATCCCGGCTTTACTCCTCTCGCTTCCGGTTCGCCCGCGGCGCTGCCGCCCCCGACCGCCGGCGGCGCGGGCCCAACGCCCAATATGGGCATCTATGTCGGCTCACTGACGGAGCGGCACGGCTGGGTCTCGGTGAGGTTGAGGTGTCCCCAGGCTCGCTCGTACTGCGACGGCACCGTGAGGCTGAGCTTGTCGAGGAGCAACCGCCGTTCGATTGCGCTCGGCACGGGTCGGTTTCGCTTCCGTGGCCGCGGCATGCACGTCGATCGGATTCGGCTTACACGCAAGGTGGTGGCCCTGCTGGCCCGGATGCGGCGCGTGCAGGTTCTGATCGAGGTCGTCGCGCACGACGGCGCCGGCCGCAGCGGCGCCGCCACGCGCACCGCGAGGCTCAAGCGCGCGCACTGATATCCGGGGTCGCGACAGCGCAGAACAGGTCGTGCAGAGCCGCTGACAGCAGCACCGGGTCGTGCCTTCGTGGCTGTTCGCTCTGGAGCGCGTACGCGAATCCGGGAAGATCGGCGGCGGCGAGCTCGGCCGGGCTGAAATGGAGTCTTGCCGCAGGGTCGTAGAGGACGGCGTCCACGCGGACGCCATGGCGGCGAAGCGACCCGAGGTGATCGGGCGCCGACATGCCGTCGGTTTCGGGGATCTGTGGCTCGAGGTTGCAGATCCACAGCACGTGCGCCGGTGTATCCGCCAGCGCCGCCGCGATATCGGGCACGGCGCACACCGCGAGCACGCTGGTGAACAGCGACCCGGGCGCGAGGAGAACCCAGTCCGCCTGACCGATCGCATCCAACACCGGCGGGGGAACGTCGGGGTGCTCCGGGTCGAATCGCAACCGGTCGATGCCCTCGGATGTGGCGCCGATCGCGGACTCTCCGCGGATGACCTCGTCGCCGACGACCGCGAGCAGGGTCACTGGCTGCGCGGTCGCCGGCAGGACGTAGGCGGAAATGTCGAGCTGCTCGCCGATCCACTCGCCGGCTGTTTCGAGATCACCGAATGCCTTGGCGAGCGAGCAGAGAACGAGGTTTCCGAGCGGATGCCGGCCAAATCGGCTGATCGTCACCGGGGCAGCCAGCGCACGACCTGGAGCGCCCTCTTCGCCGGCTAGAGCGATCAGCGACCGCCGCATGTCACCGACGGCCGGCCCGCCCCACAGGTCCCGCAGCTCCCCCGAGGATCCCCCGTCATCGGCCGCCGTCACGACAACGGTCAGGTTCAGGTCGTGCTCACCTAAGGCCCGTAGGACGACCGCGACTCCATGTCCGCCGCCCAGTATCACAACACGAGCGTTCATCGACGCTCGCTACTCCACCGTGACGGTCTTGGCCAGGTTGCGAGGCTGATCGACGTTCAGGCCGCGTGCGCGGGCCAGGTGATAGGCGAACAGCTGAAGCGGCACGATCGCCAAGTCGACGGCCAGCGCCGGTTCGGTCCGGGGAACGTAAAACACGTGCTCCGCGTGCTCGGCGATCTGCTCGAATCCTTCGCTGGCCACCGCGAGCACGCGCGCCCCGCGGGCTTTGACCTCTTCCAGATTGGAGATGAGCTTCGGAAGCACGCTCTCCTCGGTCGCGACCGCCACCACCGGCGTCTGGTCGCTGAGCAGGGCGATCGGGCCGTGCTTCATCTCGCCGGCCGCGTAAGCGTCAGTGGGGACGTACGAGATCTCCTTCAGCTTCAGCGCGCCTTCGAGCGCCACCGGCAAACCCGCCAGGCGACCGAGGTACAGGAAGAAAGGGCTCCAGACAAGGCGCTCGGCGAGATCGCGGGCGTCGGCGTCGACCGTGGCCAGGACGGTCTCGAGCCGCTGGGGCAGCAACTCGAGCTCGTGGGACAGCGTCGCTAGTTGCGCGGCGGATACTGTCCCGGTGACGCTGGCCAGCTGGAGGGCGAATGCCGATAGCAGCGCGACCTGAGCGGCAAACGTCTTCGTCGCGGCGACACCAAGCTCGATTCCCGCTCGAGTGAAAAGCACCTCGTCGGCCTCGCGGGTCGCCTGGCTGCCGGCCGCGTTTGTGATCGCGACCACGATCGCGCCGCGCTCGCGAGCCAGTCGCATTGCCGCCAGCGTGTCCGCGGTCTCACCGGATTGCGTTATCCCGAGGACGAGCGTCCCCGGGGCGATGATCGGATCCGCATAGCGGAACTCGGAGGCGACCTCGACCTCAACCGGGATGCGTGCCCAGCGTTCGATTGCGAGCTTGCCGGCCAATCCGGCATGGAAGGACGTGCCGCAGGCGACGATTCGGATGTGCTTGATCCCGCGCAGGGACGCTGCGCCCAGGTGGGCTTTGGTAACCGCCGTCTCTGCGCGGTAGCTCGACAGCGTCTCGCCAACGGCCGCGGGCTGCTCGTGGATCTCCTTGAGCATGAACGTTTCGAAGCCTTCCTTCTCCATCCGTTCCTCGCCCCAGTCGACTTCGGTGGGAGTCGGCGGGCGCGGTGAGTCGTGGGGGTCGATCAGTGTCACCGTGTCGGCGCCCACGACTGCGATCTCTCCGTCCCGCATCAGCTCGACTGTGCGGGTATGAAACAGGAATGCGGCAATCGAAGAAGCGATGAACTGCTCTCCATCCCCGAGCCCGATGACCAGTGGGCATTCGTGTCGAAGGGCGACCAACGTACCGGGCTCCGCCGCACTCATCGCGACAAAGGCATAGTGACCTGAGAGATCCGCGCGGGCGCGCCGTACGGCGTCCACCAGGTCGCCGTCGTAGTACACCCCGATCAGCTGCGCAAGCACCTCCGCATCAGTTTCAGAGGTGAACGGCACGAGATCTCGCTCGAGGCGCCGGCGGAGTTCGAGGTAGTTCTCGATGATCCCGTTGAGCACGATCCAGATCCGGCCGTTGGCGTCGGTGTGGGGGTGAGCGTTCTCCATGGTGACGGCACCGTGGGTGGCCCAACGCGTATGACCGATGCCGAGCATTACGTTCGCCGCTCTCACTGGCGCTGAGTCATCTGGGCCGACGACGAGGGCGGGGACCGGATCACGCGCGGGCGTCCCGAGCGCGACGCGGAGCGCCTCCAGGTTCCCGACCGCCCGGACGCGCTCGATTCTCCCGTTCTCGCGCCAGGCCAAGCCGGCCGAGTCATATCCCCGGTACTCCAATCTCCTCAGCCCCTCCATGAGCACGTCCTGCGGATTTCGGTGGTAACCGATGTAGCCAATGATTCCGCACATGTCGCCCCTCCTTGACCGGATAACTGCTCTCATTGGACTGCTCGGAGCGAAAGTTTGAAAGGGGCATGGCGGCACATCAAACGTTCATGCCCTGATCGCCACTCATCATGAGCGGGTGAGACTCAGAGATTTAGGCCGGAGGGGTCAGCGGCGGCGCGCAGGCCGGCGATCGTTTTGCTCAACAGGTCGAGCTGTGCATCGACTTCAGCGCGCCGCCGATGGAGCTCAGTAAGCTCTCGGCGTTGTCCGTGCGCGCCGTCGAGTTCGGCGATCCGGATGTCAATCAGCTCGCGCTCGCCGTCGAGGACCAGGGCGTAGACGTGCAACTCGGTGAGAGCGTCGCGTGTACGCGCCAACGGGTCGCTTCCCCACGTGGTCGATTTCATGCTCGAAGTTTCGCCGAGGACGTGGCATGGCGGCGATAGCCCGACTGGTACATGCCGCGTTCATTTGCGCGCGTGGCGGCGTGAGTTTGACGAGATCAAGCGGGGACGTCGAGGTCCGACTGGTCGATCATCGCCAGTAGGGTGCGACGGTTCGAGACTCCAAGCTTGTGCGCGACCGAGGAGATGTGTCGCCGGACGGTGACCTCCGAGATCCGAAGATCCCGCGCGATCTCCGCCGTGGTCAGCCCCTCGCGCATCCGGGCCACAACTTCGAACTCGCGCGCGGTGATCTCCACCGGTGTGGCTGAGCGCGTCAGGTGCAGGACCCGCGTGCGGCCGCGGTCGCGGTAGTCCTGCACCAGCCGGGCGACCAGGCGCCGCGGAATCGCGGCCTCACCGGAGAGGGTGCCCCGTATTGCCGCGGGAAGCCGCGCGGCGGAAATGTTCTTGAGGAGGTACCCATCCGCGCCCGCGCGAATGGATGCGAACAGGTCCTCGTCCCGGTCCGAGCCAGTGAGCATGACGATCCTGGTGTCCGGCAGCGCCGTCTTGATCCGTTGGGCGGCGGCGATGCCCCCACCCTGCAGGTGGACCGCCAGGAGGCATACGGCAGGCCGGTGTCTGACCGCGGCCGCCACGGCCTCGTCCGCGGTGGCGGCCTCGGCCAGAATGTGGACGCCGCCAGCCTCTAGCGCGCGACGGACACCGACCCTGATCCCGGCCTGACCCTCGCAGAGGATCACAGTGACCGGTGGTTCCGAACCGTCGCCCGAGTCACTCACGACAGGATCGCGCACGGGTGCCGCCTCCGCTCACACGACCCCGGCGCGTACGGCCCGTACGGCCGCTTGAATGCGGTTTTCGACCTGAAGCTTGGCCAAGATGCTCGACACGTAGTTCTTCACCGTGTGCTCGCTCAGGTACAGGGCACGCGCGATCTCCGGGTTGTCCATCCCGCGTGCCACCAGCTCGAGCACCTCGTGCTCGCGGGCCGTCAGCGGCGTCCCGCCGAGATCGACCCCGTGTTCCGGGGGCTCCCGCAGGCGATGTATGAGACCGCTTGCGATACGTGGTGAGATCGCGGATTCGCCGCGTGCCGCGGCTTTCACTGCCTCGATGATCTGAGCCAGTGGGCTCTCCTTGAGGATGTAGCCACAGGCGCCGGCCAGAAGGGCGTCCATCACATGACGCTCGTCGGCAGCCACCGTGAGGACCAGCACGTTTACGAACGGCGTCTCGGTCGTCAGTCGCTGCGTCGCCTCCACCCCGGACATGCCGGGCATGCTCAGATCCATCAGGACCACGTCGGGTTGGAGCTCCGCGGCCAACGCGATGGCGTCGGCAGCCAGGCCGGCTTCGCCGACCACCCGGATGCCTCGCTCACTGAGTACTTGGCTGATGCCGCTGCGAAACAGCTCCTGGTCATCGACTACCAACACGGTGGGGTGCTCTTCGCTCATCGTGCGCTCGCTCGTTCATGCGGGAAGGTGAGCTCGACCTCGGTACCGCCTTGAGAGCTCGAACCGACGACGAGGCGGCCTCCCAGTGACGCCGCGCGCGCCCGCATCATCTGCAGCCCGTACCCGCCGCGTCGCCGCAGCGACTCGGTGGCCATGCCCCGACCGTCGTCGCTGACCCGCAACCGGCATTGACTTCCCGTGCGCTGGAGCACGAGCGCAACGTGATGGGCGCCGCCGTGCCGGGCCGCATTCACGATGGCCTCCCGGGCAATTCGAACCACATCCTCACGCCGAGCGGGAGTGAGGCTGTCGGTCGGCATTTCCTCGCCGGCGGCTTTCGTGCTCACATCGACATCGATCCCGAACCGTGCCGCAAGCTCATCAGCCACCTGGCGAAGCGCGGCATCGGTGCTGTCGGCATCGGATGCCGCCAGATCGACGATTACGCCTCGCGAAGCGGCGACCGCGCGTCGGGCCGCCGTCGTCAGCGGGTGCTCGGCTCCCAAATCGGAAGAGAGCCTCTGGCTCTGAAGCGCGATATAAGCGAGATCCTGCGCCAGTCCGTCGTGCAGGTCGCGCGCTATTCGCTCCCGCTCGACGGCCAACGATGCCGTCGCCATCGCGCGGCGCGTCTGCGCGTACCGGCCGAGCGCCGTGGCCAGCAGCAGGCAATAGGCCGCGAGGCGGAACCCGTCGCGCGCCGTCACCCAATCAGGCGCCAGCACCGGCAAGGCCAGATACTGCAACCTGGCCGCGGCGAGGAGGAAGCATGCCACCCCGAGCGCACCTCCATGGCGCTCCGGCCGGCCGAAGAACGCCGCTCCGGCGAGGAACAGGACTGTGCTCGAGAAGATCGCCTCGGCGAGCATCACCGGATGCGCCGACGCCGCTCCAATCCCCGTCTGCGGAGATGCCTCGGCGAGGGAAGGCTCCCCTGCGATCAGCCCGATCAGCGTCGCCAGGGCGATCGTCGCCGCCGCGACTGAGGCAGCCGTGCGGAGCGGCGCCCATCCGGAGCCGGTCATCTTGCCGGCGGGGGTGAACGCGGCCGCCAGGAATGCCACGGCGGCCAACGCGTCACAGGCGATCTGCGGCGCCGACCCGAGCGAGATATTCGGCGAGTCGGTCAGGGCGGGTATGGCCGAGAACACGAAATCGGTCAACCCCACCGCCGCCAGTGCGGTCAGAAGAAGCAGGTCGCTGCGCCGCCGACTCTGGCGAAAGCCGGCCAGCAGCAGCCCGGCGCCGACCAGCGTCGAGGTGGCGATCAGCGTCTCGATCGCGGCGCGCGCGCTAGCGGAGTTCAGGTGGATCGGGCTGGGGATTCCGAGCACGATTGCCGAGCCTGCGACGGCCGCGGCGGCGTACAGGATCCCGTCCTTTGCCGACCGCGCGCCATCCACGGCTGAGCGTGGACCCGGGTGTCCGAAGAACAACTCGCCCCCACGCGGCCTCGGCCGCCTGGTTCGCCCCACTTCCCATACATGCCTCGACGGTGCTGCTTCTTCCACGGTGGATTGCCCTTCCTTCGTCAGCCCCCGCAGCGGCGTCCTGTTGTTTGCAACCATCGTAGGAAGCGCACGGATCACCTTAATCCGCACGAGTACGCAGTTTTCCGTCGGGTATCTACGCAACCACGACGAGTAAGAGCGACCGACCCGCTCGCTGCCGATTTCGACCCCGGACGCTCAGGTCGTGCGCCGCAGCATCTCCACGACCAGGAACGCCAGCTCGAGCGCCTGTTGGGTGTTGAGCCGCGGGTCGCACGCCGTCTCGTAGCGAGAGGAGAGCTCGCTGTGGGAGATCATCTGAGCACCCCCCAGGCATTCCGTTACGTCCTCGCCGGTGTGCTCGACGTGGATACCGCCCGGATGTGTGCCGAGTTGCTGGTGGACCTCGAAGAAGCCTTCGACCTCGTCCATGATGCGGTCGAAGTGCCGTGTTTTACGCCCACTGGGCGACTCTTCGGTGTTGCCGTGCATCGGGTCGCATTGCCACACGACGCGATGCCCCGCGCGAGTGACGGCCTCGATGATCGGCGGTAAGAGCTCGCGGACGGCCTCGTTGCCCATCCGTGAGACGATCGTCACCCGGCCGTCGCGCCGCTCGGGGTCGAGCCGCTCGACGAGCTCGACCGCGTCCGCGGGCGTGGCCGTTGGCCCGAGCTTGACCTCGATCGGGTTGGCGATGATTGCGCCGAGCGCGACATGAGCGCCGTCGAGTTGCCGCGTACGCTCTCCGATCCACGGCAGATGGGCCGAGAGCAGGTACAGGCGATCACCCTCGGATCGGAGCAGCGCGCGCTCGTAGTCGAGGACGAGCATCTCGTGGCTGCCGTACAGCTGGACCGTTCGCAGCGAGCTGTCGTCGACACCACATGCCGACATGAACCGCAGACTCCGGTCGATCTCGGTCGCGACCCGCTCGTAACGCTTCCCGGCGCTCGAGCGGCGCACGAAGTCCATGTTCCATTCATGCAGGTGATGAAGATCCGCCAGGCCGGCCCCGGTGATGGCCCGCGCCAGGTTCATCGCCGCCGCGGCATTGGCGTACGCCCGGATCAGGCGGCCGGGGTCGGGCCGGCGGGCCGCAACCGTCGGCTCCAGGCCGTTGACCATGTCGCCGCGGTAGGAGGGGAGACCGGCGCCGTCGGTGTCAGACGTCCGTGGCTTGGCGTACTGACCGGCGATGCGGCCGACCTTGACGACGGGCATCGAAGTCCCGTAGGTCAAGACGACGGCCATCTGCAGCAGCGTTCGGATCGACCCGCGCAGGTGCGACTCGGTGTTATCGACGAACGTCTCCGCGCAGTCTCCGCCCTGTAACAAGAACGCCTCGCCCCGCGCGACCATCGCGAGCCGCTCCTGCAGCCGGTCGACCTCAGCCGGTACCGCGATCGGCGGGACGCATTCCAGCACCCAGCGGACACGCTCGACTTCGTCGAGGTCCGGCCACGGTGGCTGCTGCGCTGCCGGGCGCGCCACCGCTTCGCCCACCGCTGCGGCCAGGACTCCCGGCAGCGGAGGCATGGGCGGCGGTGTAACGGCGACGTCGACTGTCCAGCTCATCGGATGAAGGCTATGGGATCGACCGGTTTCGAGACGATGGGACGTGGACGTTCTACTCTCGGGATATGACAGTCATCAGGTGCCAGACGTGCGGTGCGCGCAATCGAGTCACCCCGACCAACAAGGGCGTGCCGCGCTGTCCGAAATGCAAGTCGGAGCTGGCCTGGCTCGTCGATGCCGATGGCGACACGTTCGAAGCCGAGACGAGTGCCTCGGTACCGGTGGTGGTCGACTTCTGGGCAGCCTGGTGCGGACCATGTCGGATGGTCTCGCCCGTTCTGGAAGAGCTCGCCCAAAGCCACGCCGGGCATCTCAAGGTGGTCAAGGTCGACGTTGACGCTAATCCCGGGCTCGCGACACGGTTTGGCGCCCGCTCGATCCCGCTGTTGGTCGTGATCCGAGATGGTCAGGAGGTCGATCGGATCGTCGGCGCGCTTCCGCGCGCAGCCCTCGAACAACGTCTTGAACCCGTGCTGACCGGTCGCTGATGGCGGTCGAGTTCAAGGACTACTACGAGGTTCTGGAAGTCCCTCGGGACGCGAGCCAGGACGACATCCGCCGGGCGTATCGGAAGCTGGCGCGTGCCTATCACCCTGACCTCAACCAAGAGAGCGACGCCGAGGAGCGATTCAAGGAGCTGGGGGAGGCCTACGAGGTGCTCTCCGATCCGGACAAACGCGAGCGGTATGACCGGCTGGGGTCTCAGTGGCGCGCGCAGGAGCGAGCCCCGGGCGGCGGCGAGAACTTCGAGGACTTTTTCGACCGGCAGGGCTTCGGCGGGGGCGACGTCCGGTTCGAGTTCGGCGACGGCGGGTTCTCGGAGTTCTTCGATCGGTTGTTTGGCGACGGCGCCGGTATGCGGACGTCCGGGCCGCTGCGCGGGCTGGACCGCGAGGCCCTGCTCGAGCTTTCGCTGGAGGATGCGCTCGCCGGCGGCAGGCGACGACTGACGGTCGAGGGCGGCCGGGGCATTGACGTCAACTTTCCGGCCGGCGTCAGAGAGGGTCAGCTCATCCGTCTTGCGGGCCAGGGCGCGCCCGGGCGTGACGGGGGTCCTCCCGGTGATCTGTATCTGCGGGTACGGCTCAAGCCCCACCCGACGTTTCGCCGGCAGGGCGACGACCTCGATCTCGATCTGCCGGTCGCCCCGTGGGAGGCGGCCCTTGGTGCAACCGTGCCTGTGCCAACGCTGACGGGCACCGCGCGGGTAAAGGTGCCCGCAGGATCGTCGAGCGGGCGGCGGTTGCGACTACGTGGCCGCGGGCTGCCCAAGCAGGGCGGCGGGCACGGGGATCTCCACGCGATCGTGAAGATCACAGTCCCAAAGCATCTTTCCGAACAGGAGCGGGAGCTGTTCGAGAAGCTTGCCGAGGTGTCTGAATTTGACCCGCGCGGGAGCCGAGCGTGAGCGTCCGCCGGAGCCGAGCATGAGCGTTCGCCGCACCACATCCCGAGCCGGACGCGCGGTACCGGCCGGCGGCATCAAGGAGGAGCCGGTCGAGCTGGGAGTGATCGCGCGCCAAGCGGGAGTCCGCATCACGCTCGTCCGTCGCTACGTCGAATTCGGACTGCTGGAGCCGGCCTCCGGAAGCAGTCAGCGGCCGCTGTTTGCGCCGAGCAGCGCGAGCCGACTGGCCAAAGCCGAACGCCTGCGACGCGATCTCGGCCTGAACTACGCCGGGGCCGTACTTGCCTGCGAGCTCCTCGACCGCATCCGCGAGCTCGAAGACCAAGGCCCCTGAGAGCCCGACCGGCCTGGTTATGGAGTTCAGCCGCGAGTTGCGCAACGACGTCCTGGCCGGAGACATCACGCTCACCGTCCGACTGTGGCAGCGGCCGCGGGTCAGGGAAGGCGGCCGCTACCGGGTCGGTCCCGGTCAGATCGAGGTTGACGCCATCGACCTGGTCCCGTTCGCGGCGATCACGAGGCAGGACGTGCGCCGAGCCGGCGAGCCGGACCGGGAGACGCTGCGCCGCCGTGCCGCGCACGCCGGGCCGATCGACGAGGACACGCTCGTCTATCGAATTGAGTTCCACGCGGTGGGGCCCGATGACTGACCTCCGGGCCGCCCGCATCTAGCCCGCCCATCTACGGCCCGCTTTCGAGTCGTCGCTTCAGCCGGCTCATGCCCTCCGGTATCTGCCTGGCCGCTTGGCGACGGACGATGAGCGGAACCAGCAGCTTGCCGATCCCGTGACCGGTGAGGTCGACCTCGATCGTCAGGCGCGACCGTGACCCGCCGGCGACCGGCTCGACCGTGACCGCGACGATCGCCCTGATCGGACCGTCGATGCCTCGGTCGGCCCACCGGTGCGGCGGATCGTATTCGGTGATGTTCGTGGTCACCGTGCGCTCGCGCCCCCCGATCTTCCGGACGGTCGTGCACTTGGATCCGGCGCGGATCGTAGGCCCGTCCATGTGGCCGCTGACGACGCCCTCCTGCCACTCTGGGAAGGTGCTCGGATCGGTCACGTAGGCGAAGACATCGTCCCTGGATCGGGCGACCTCGATGGTTGTGGTAATCGGCGTCACGTGGCGCGGTGAGTTACCACTACACGACTCAGGACGATCCCCCGCCCCTCTCCACATCCAATTTATACCACCCACGAGGCCTTCATGAAGCCCCCGATCGTGCCGCATAATCGCTCGCCGCAAGCCAGAAGTTACGGGAAAGGGAGGAGCGAAATTGGCCACGCGAGAGCATGCAGTGGTGATCGCCGGAGGAGGCCCGACGGGGCTGACGCTGGCGGGCGAGTTGGCGCTGGCGGGGGTGGACGTCGCGATCGTCGAGCGGCGCTCCAGCCAGGACCTCGAGAGCTCGCGGGCGCGGGGTCTGCAGTCGCGCACGATCGAGGTACTCGATCAGCGCGGAATAGCCGATCGGTTCCTGTCGGCGGGGCAGGTCGCTCAGATCGGGTCCTTCGCGATGATCCCATTGGACATCAGTGACTTTCCGACACGCCACAACTACGGGCTCGCGCTCATGCAGGACCGGTTCGAGGAGATCCTGGCCGGCTGGGTCGACGAACTGCCTGTGCCGATCTATCGCGGGCGTGAGGTCACAGGATCTGCGCAGGATGACACCGGTGTCGACGTTCAGTTGTCCGACGGTGAGTCGCTGCGCGCGGCATACCTCGTAGGGTGCGACGGAGGCCGAAGCCTGGTCCGGAAGGCAGCCGGCATTGAGTTCGCCGGGTGGGACGCGTCGACGAGCTACTTGATCGCCGAGGCGGCGTGGAGCGAGCAGCCCGAGTTCGGCATCCGCCGGGATGAAAAGGGCGTCCACGCCATCGGCCCGCTCGAGGACTCGGAGCGGGTTGGGATCGTCGTGAGGGAGCGGACCGTCGGGCATGCCGGCGAACCGACCCTGCGCGACCTCAGCGACGAGCTGCTCGCCGCACGCGGAACGGACTACGGCGTGCACGACCCGACCTGGATCTCCCGCTTCACGGACATGACCCGGCAGGCGGCGTCCTACCGAGAAGGACGTGTGCTGCTTGCCGGCGACGCGGCCCACGTACATACACCCATGGGCGGCCAGGGTCTCAACACCGGCGTGCAGGACGCGGTGAACCTGGGATGGAAGCTGGCCCAGGTCGTGAGCGGGACTTCGCCGGAAAGCCTGCTGGATACCTACCAGGCCGAGCGGCACCCCGTCGGCGCCCGAGTGCAGCAGGCCTCGATGGCGATGACCGCGCTCAGCCGGTCTGAGCCGCGGATCGACGCGTTGCGCGAGACCATCTCGGAGCTGCTGAGCATCGACGAGGCGCGCAAGCGGCTCGCCGCCATGCTCTCCGGTCTGGACATTCACTACGACCTCGGCGAGGGGCACCCGCTGCTCGGGCGCCGCATGCCCGATCTCGACCTCCTCACCGCCAGCGGCCCGCTGCGGTTATTCGCCCTGCTGCACGGTGCCCGGCCGGTGCTGCTCAACCTCGGTGAGCCCGGCGGCCTCGACAGCACTCCGCGGGCGGACCGGGTTCAGCTGATCGACGCCGAATACGCCGGTGTGTGGGAGCTCCCGGTGCTCGGTGAGGTGACTGCGCCCACCGCGATGTTGATCCGCCCGGACGGACACGTCGCCTGGGTCGGAGACGGCATGGACGAGGGCCTCCTCGACGCGCTGACCAAGTGGTTCGGATCGCCTACATCGGAGTTGGGCCCGGCTTTTACCCAGGTGTAGGGTCCTCCCAGACGGCTAGGAAGGAGTGGGATCTCATGTCGCCGTCGAGGAAGCGCCTGGCGCTGGTGGCGACGATCCTGGGGTCGAGCATCGCGATCCTCGCCGGCCAGCCGCTCCTCGCTCGAGAGCTTCCGCGTCGGTATCGGCGTCTCCAGCGCGCTGGTCATCATCGGCGGCATCCGGACAACTCGCCGGCGCGCCGCTCGACGCCGCCGGTCTCCACGCCTCCCAAGCGGCGTAGGGCCTACGACGCCGGTGCGGTCCGTTGCGAGCCGAGCGCGCGAATACGGTCGCCCGCTTCGGTCAGCTTGCGCGCGGCGTTCGCCATGCCCGTCCACGGGTCTGGCGTCGTCGCAATCCGGCCGGGAACGGTGCGGAGCGTGAACCAGGCCGGTCGGAGCGACCCGTCGCTGAGCTCCTCCCATTGCAGCGGCGTGGCTACCGTCGCCTGCGGTCTGGCCCGCACGGCGTACGGCGGAACGGCGGTCTGGGCGTAGCCGTTGCGCATCAGGTCGAGGTAGAGCCGGCCATGCCGCCGGTCCTTGCGCTGCTCGAGCGTGAGTTGCGATGGGTGGCGGGCGACGAGCTCGCGGGCGACGTCTCGCGCGAAGGCGCGGACGGCGTCGAAGCCGTCGCTGCGGTCGAGCGGGACGGCGACGTGAAGGCCGCGCTGCCCCGTCGTCTTGACGAACGAGGGGAGATCGAGCTCATCGAGCAAGGAGCGAAGCGCCAGCGCGGCCGCCCGCGCCGCCGCGAAGTCGTCTCCGTCAGGATCGAGGTCGAAGATGAGTTGGTCCGGGTGGTCGGGCCGGTCGATCCGCGAGAGCCAGGCGTGGGGCGTCACGCACGCCAGGTCCGCCAGGTATACGAGCGTCGCCGCGTTCTCGCATACGACCTGCGTGAGCGTCCCTCCTTCCTTCGCGACGGTGGCGCGGTCGACCCAGCTGGGGAAGTAGGCCGGGACGTCCTTCTGGAAGATCCGCTGACCCGAGATCCCGTCCGGATAGCGCTCCATCGCGATCGGCCTCGCGTGCAGGTGAGGCAGCATCGTGCCTGCGACCTCGAGGTAGTAGTCGGCCAGATCGGCCTTGGTGACGCCCGCATCGGGGAAGAGCACTTTTCCGGGATGGGAGAGCCGGACCGTGATCTCGCCGGCCTGGACGTCGCGGCTGTCACTCACGATGGGTCTTCTCGGAAGACGTCTCGTGCCGCCTTGTCGTCGCGGAGCCCGAGGAAGGTCGGGTGGCGAAGGCGGCCGGCGGTCGTCCACTGGCTGAAGCGGACCTCCCCGACCAACTCAGGCCGGACCCAGTGTGCGTGACGGGGGGGCTGACCGGCGGTGAACGGTGGCCGGACGACCTCGAGTACGTCGAGCCGGTGGCGAAGATCCTCCAGGGTTCGCTCGTTGAACCCGCTCCCGACCTTCCCGGCGTACACGAGATCGTCGCCACGGTAGTAGCCAACCAGCAGCGCGCCGAAGCCCTCCCGCGAATGCTCGGGGTCGGTGAAGCCGCCGATGACGAATTCCTGGCCCTCCTGGCACTTGAACTTGAGCCAGTCGCGCGAGCGGCGGTGCTGGTACGGCGCATCGGCGAGCTTGGCGATGACGCCCTCCCACCCCGCTCGGCATGCGTGCCGGTAGTACGCCTCGCCCGTCGTGTTGCGGTGCGGCGTGTAGCGGAGCGCGCCGTCGAACTCCACCGATCCACGCAGGAGGCGCTTGCGGTCGCGCAGAGCGAGGGCGGTCAGATCGAACCCATCGAGATAGACGATGTCGAACAGGTAGTGGTAGACGCGGATCCCGGTGGCTCGGGCCTGCTGGGGATCGGTCACCTCAATCCGATGCTCGAGGCGCGCGAAGCTCGTCTCGTCGCCGTGGAAGGCGACGATCTCCCCGTCGACGACCAGGTCCCAGCCGGGCTGAGACGACAGGGCATCGGCGATCTCCGGGTAGTGGTCGCTTATCAGCTTGCGATTACGTGACAGGAGCCTGACCTCTCCGGCTTCGCGAAACGCCAGGCAACGTTCTCCGTCCAGCTTTCGCTCGTAGATCCACGCCGGATCTGAGAAGCGTTCCTTCGTCAGCGTGGCCAGCATCGGCTGAACCCACTCCGGCGGGACGCCCGGGACGAGCCGGGCACGGGCGGCCGACGATAGGTGCTCGAGAGGGCTGTCACGCAGCAACACGCGCGTCACCTCCTTGGCAGCGGAGCGACGATCATATGCCGACCGCGGCTCGGCCGGGCAGAAGAGACGTCACGGACTGGCGCCGCAGCCGCTCGACGCCCAGCGTCGACGGGTCAATTGTCGGTGGACTTGATCATCACCGGGGCTCGGTCGTGCCCGTCGAGGTCGTAATAGACGCCCGGGAACGTCTGGAACTGCCCGCTGATGTCGTTGTGAAGATGCGACCCGTTGAAGGTCAGCGCGCCCCAGCCGGAATCGACGACGTCGAAGACGGCCCCGCCGCCCTCTCTGGCACGGTTGTCGTTCATCACGGTCCCGGCGATCAGCACGTTGTCGTTCTGTCCGTCGAGGTAGATCACGCCGCCGCTGCCGCCGCCGGGTGTGCCGTGCGACGCCGGGTTGGCGCCCCAACCGACGGCCTTGTTGTTCGTGAACGCGCTGTTCAGGACGTTCCACTGGACGCTGATGCTGCTCAGCGCTCCGCCGTTGGAACAGCGGTTGCCGTCGAAAGTGTCGCCGACGATATACACGGGGCGGTTCTGGTACTGGGCCAGCGCGCGGATCGCGCCCCCGCCGAGATCGGGACCGTAGGCGTAGCAGCGGTTGTCGATGAACCGCGAGTTGACCGCTTTGAACTGGCCGCCCTGGACGTAGACGGCACCTCCGCCGTCGACCCCGCCGTACCAGCACTTCGGGATGTTGGCCGTGCAGGTGGCCTGATGCGCGCCGTTGTAGCCGTCCTCGAAGCCGATGTTCTGCACCACGATCTGCGGATACGGCTGGTCGACGCAGTCATCGGTCGACCACGTGCCGGCGCAGGTGTCCGAGTACAGGATCCGGCGCTTGCCGCCTCCGCTCAGGGTGACCAGGCCGCCGCCGTCCAGCACGACGAGATGCCGGGTCTTGATCACGCTTGCGGTCGCGGTCATCACGATCGTGACCGGCTTTGGGCCGCAGTTGAAGGTGATGATGCCGCCCGCCGCGACATCGCGCACGACCGCGGCCGACGTGCAACTGGCGGGCTTGCCGTTCCCGATCACGTGGTTGGGGTGACGGGTATTGACCGCACGTCCGGCGGGCGGCACGGGGAAGCTCCCCGCGGAGTTGGCCGCCGCCGCATCGGGCGCGATCGCGACCGCTCCCACGAGCACGCCGGCGCCGGCGAGTGCCGCGATCAGGATTCTGACCCTGCCAATCGGCCGCATCCCGCTCGATGCTATTGAACCTATGACAGCCGGGCGAGCTCGACCGGCTCATCCAACCGCGTGAGCTTCCGTGGGTTCCTCACCACGTAGATCCGGGTGACCCGCCCGTTCTCGATGACGAGGCTGACCGCGGTCGGCTCGCCGTCAATCTCGATCCGGCCCGCAGGCGCGCCGTTCAGCCACACGGTCTTCATCTCGACCGTCGCCAGCACCCGGTTCGCGCGCGCGAGCAATTTCGCCACTCGTTCGGCGCCGTGGATCGGAGCCCGAGCGGTGGCCGCAAGGCCGCCACCGTCGGCGATGAAGACCACGTCCGGCGCCATGAGCTCCATCAGCTCCTGCAACTGCCCGGTCCGCAAGGCGATCAGGAACCGCTCCACCACGGCCTGCTGCTCCAACCGGCTCACCTGCATCCGTGGCCGGCGTGCCGCAACATGCTCGCGCGCTCTGCGGGCGATCTGCCGAACCGCGACTGTGGACTTCCCGATTGCGTCGGCGATCTCGTAGTACGGGATCTCGAAGACCTCGCGGAGCACGAACACCGCCCGCTCCGTCGGTCCGAGCGTTTCCAGCACGGTCAGCATCGCGATCGAGACGCTCTCCGCGAGTTCGACGTCCTCGGCGATATCGGGACTGGTCAGCAGCGGTTCCGGCAGGGACTCGCCGACGTACTCCTCGCGCCTGCGCGACGCCGTTCGCATCTGGTTGAGGGCTTGCCGGGTGACGACTCGGACGAGGTACGCGCGGGGGTCGCGCACCCGCGAGTGGTCGACGCCGGCCCACCGCAGCCACGCCTCCTGGAGCACGTCCTCGGCGTCGGCCCTCGACCCGAGCATCTCGTAGGCAACCGTGAACGGCAGGCTGCGGTGGGCGACGAACGGGTCGTCGGTCATGACGTCGAGCCTACGCCGCAGCCCTTTCGGGACGCGCGGCCAGCGGGATCTCGCACGCGGCGGAGAAGCCCTGCGACTCTATCCCCAGTGCCACGTTGCCCCTGGTCGAGAGGTTCGCGAACGCGATGACGACGGTGAGCTCGACCATCGCCGCGGCGCCGAGCCGGCCGAGCAGACGCGCCGACAACTCATCGGTGACGGTCGGCGGTGTGGCCGTCATCGCCTCCGCGTACTCGAGCACGCCCCGCTCGAGCGGAGTGAACACGTCCGACTCGCGCCAGCGCGGCACCTGGCTCGCCTTGGTGATGTCCAGGTTCTGGTTCTGCGCCTGGAAGTAGCCGATGTCGAGGCACCAGCTGCAGCCAACCTGTGCCGCGACGGCCATATGCGCGAACGACTTCAGGCTCTCGTCGACCGCATCCCACTCGCCGACCCTGCCTCCGAACTCCACGGCCGCGCCGGCGACCTTCGGGTTGTGCCACGTCACCTCGACGGGTTCGGGCACCGCGCCGAACTGCTGGATCATGCTCTCGCTGAGGCCGGCGTCGACCTTCGCCTTCGGAACGCGTAGTGCCATTGGTGTCCTCCATGTCCGTTTGCCTGTTCGACATCGAGACACCGCCCGGCGCGCGAGCGTGACACGCGGTGAGTGCTAGCCGGCCACGATCGCGGCGGCGAGCGCGACCCGGTGGTCCTTCGTCCAGGGTGGCCCCATCGCTGCTCGGGGTCTCTGCAGGACCGCGTCGGCCCGCTCGCCCAGGATCCGTCTCGCTTGATCGAGGACCGCCTTCGCGTCGTAGACGTGGACTTCCCAGCCACGAGCGTGCGCCAGCTCGGCGAGTTCCTGGCGGTACATGATCGCGTCGGCGCGGGCCTCGTATCGCGCTCGGCGCTGGACGGCGATGTCGTCCGGGAAGTCGAGGGGCCAGACTCGGAGCGAGATCGAGCGGACCGCCGCGGGCAGCGCCAGCGCGATCTCGTCGAGCGCGGCCGACGCCGCCCGGACGATCGACGCTCGCACCTCCGCGACGAGCGCCGCCGTGGCCGCAACGTCGAGACGCCGGCTCTCGTAGTGAATCGGCGCGGGGGACACACCGGGTTCGATCAGCTCGATCCGCCGGCGGTCCACCACCTCGTGGTCCGCCGACGCCGTCACCGCGACGGCCCATCCGAAATGGTCCGCGATACCCAGCCGCACGGCGCCAGGTTATCCGTCCAGTAAGAATGCCCGGTCATGAACGGAGATAACAGATGACGGACATTCTCAGCGTGGCGAGTGAGCAGGTGCTGGACGAGGGGGTTCCGCTCGAGGAGTCCCAGGCATTGGCGGTGCTCGAGCTGCCGGACGATCGGGTGCCCGACGCGCTCGCGCTGGCGCACGAGGTGCGGATGCGGTGGTGCGGTCCAGAGGTCGAGGTCGAGGGGATCGTCTCGATCAAGACCGGCGGCTGCCCGGAGGACTGCCACTTCTGCTCGCAGTCCGGGCGGTTCCACACCCCGGTGCGAGCGATTCGGCTCGACATCCCGGCGCTGGTGCGGGCCGCTCATCAGACGGCCGCGACCGGCGCCACCGAGTTCTGCCTGGTGGCCGCTGTCCGCGGACCGGATGAGCGCCTGATGGCTCAGGTGCGCGAGGCGGTGGCGGCGATCAAGGCCGAGGTCGAGATCAACATCGCGTGCGCGCTCGGGATCCTCACCCGGGAGCAGGCCGAGGAGCTGGCGGAACTCGGCGTGCACCGCTACAACCACAACCTCGAGACCGCGCGTTCCCATTTCCCCGAGGTCGTCACCACCCACACGTGGGACGAGCGGATGGAGACTCTCGAGTTGGTGCGCGAGCTCCGGATGGAGGTGTGCTGCGGCGGCATCATCGGGATGGGCGAGACGCTTCCGCAGCGGGCCGAGTTCGCAGGGCAGCTCGGGGAGATCGTGCCCGATGAGGTTCCGCTGAACTTCCTCGACCCTCGCCCGGGGACGCCGTTCTCTGACCTGCCGGTCGTCGGCGCACAGGATGCGCTGCGCACGATCGCGGCCTTCCGGCTCGCGCTGCCGCGGACGGTCCTGCGGTTCGCCGGCGGCCGCGAGCTCACCCTGGGTGACCTCGGCACCCGGGACGGCATGCTCGGCGGGATCAACGCGATGATCGTCGGCAACTACCTGACGACGCTGGGCCGCTCGCCCGAGCGCGACCTCGACCTCCTGACCGAGCTCGCGATGCCGGTCAAAGCCTTGTCGGAGACGCTCTGAGCGAAGACGCCGGACCCCGCTACTGCGACGGCTGCGGCCGACCCGCATCGGATCTCGGTCATGAGCGGTGCCGTGGGCGGCGAGGGGTGACCGATCCGCCGCGCTTCTGCGCGCGCTGTGGACGGAAGCTGGCCGTACAGGTGCTGCCGGTTGGATGGACGGCAACGTGCGTCGCGTGTGGACCGCTCCGCGCGGACGAGCACCACACCGCGTCCTCGCCGGCGTGACCATGGCGTCCACTCGTCTGATCACTCTCGACGACGCTCCGGCGCTCACCGCGTTGCTTCAACAGAACCGAGCGTTCATGGCTGACTGGGACCCAATCCGGCCGGAGGACTATTTCACCCTTGAAGGCCAGCGCGGGGCGATCGAGGAAGCGCTGGGCCGCTACGCCGAGGGCGTCGGAGTTTCACATGTAATTCTCGACGACCGCCGCATCGTCGGTCGTGTGACACTGAGCAATATCGTGCGGGGGGCGTTCCAGTCGTGCAACGTCGGGTATTGGGTCAGTCGAGCCGATAACGGCCGCGGTTTTGCGACCGCGGCCGTGGGTGACATCATGCGCCTGACGTTCAACGAGCTACGCCTGCATCGGATCGAGGCCGGCACCCTGCTCGACAACGTCGCCTCGCAGCGTGTCCTCGAGCGAAACGGATTTGTTCGCTTCGGCGTCGCGCCGGGCTATCTCAAGATCGCCGGCATCTGGCAGGACCACGCGCTGTACCAGGTCCTGAATCCGACCATGCGGTAACTGACTTCCGCGACCCAGCGGACGCGGACTAGAAGAAGCTCTCGAGGATCGCCGCGATCACGGGGTCGGCCGGGATGTGCTGCTGCCCGTCGACGATCCGCTCGCTGGCGCGTGGCAGGGAACCGGCGAGCATCGCGGTCGTCAACGGCGCCCATGGTGGACTGGCCGCTCCCGCGATCGCGAGCACCGGGATCTCGATCCGCTTCAGCCGCTCGAGGGGAATTTGTCCGGCGTTGGCGAGCCTGAGGTCTTGCGAGAGCGTGTGGGCGAGCGCCTGCCGGTGCGCCCAGCCGGGGCTGGCCTTGATCGATTCGATGACCGGCGGCGGGGCGCCGGTGACCACGAGCCACTGCTCGGCCGCCTGGTCGCGCCGTCCCGCCGCCACGAGCTCATCGAGGCGTCGGCCAAACTCCGGGCCGGGGTCATGGTCGCCCGTGTACGGCGGCTCGTAGACGGCCAGACCTCGCATCTCTACT
>Ga0335081_10004466_pt1 | contig 22047 bp, 20 predicted proteins | sample Lox_Sample_35_FD_206713 | JGI IMG/M metagenome (GOLD analysis project Ga0335081, IMG submission 206713) | Soil microbial communities from Loxahatchee National Wildlife Refuge, Florida, United States - Lox_Sample_3.5 | ecosystem: Environmental > Terrestrial > Soil > Wetlands | place: USA... | reverse complement strand
GCCCCGCCGTGCACAGCAAGGTCCCCGTCAACACCCATGCCCATGTACGCATCGTTCTCCCCTCAGTGTGAACATTTTTATGCTATTTCTAACCGACCACAATTTCTCGCGCAGTTGGAGCACTACTCCGCTCCCTTGATCTCGCGGCTGACCTTTTCCACTTCCTCCATCAGGCGCAAGGTATTTTCGCCGAGAATCTTCTTTACGTCACCTTCCGAATAGCCCCGCTCAAGCAAGGCTTGGGTGATTCGCGGCAACTTGCTGACATCTTCCATGCCAAACGGCATATTGGCCCCATCAAAATCGGAGCCGAGTCCCACATGGTCAATACCGGCAACCTTCACGGCGTGATCGATATGCTCGACGATTTTGGTCCAGTCCACACGCGGCAAGTCTCCTCGCTCCACATATTCGCGCGTAATGCGGTCGCCCTCAATCAATTGGCAACCTTCTCTCTCGCCACAGCGCTTCTGCACTTCCGCAGTGATAGCCTTTTCCCATTCTGGATGGGCTTTCTCCGCGTTGCGAAACTCCTGGCTCAGAAAGCCAACGTGATAGTTGATCTGGATCACGCCGCCCTTTGCCGCAAGCGCGCGCATCATTTCGTCGGACATATTCCTCGGCGCGTCGCAGATGGCCCGGCAAGACGAGTGCGATGCAAACACGGGCGCTTTGCTCACCGCCAACACATCGGCGAACGTCTTGTCGCTGACATGCGAAATGTCTACGATCATGCCCAGACGGTTCATTTCGCGGATAACGTCTTTGCCGAAAGGCGTCAGGCCATGATGCGCCGCTTTGTCCGTGGACGAATCGGCCCATTCGCAGTTGCCGCTGTGCGTCAACGTCATGTAACGGGCCCCCAGCGCGGCAAAGGTCCTTAGGACGCCGAGATCGCTGGCGATCATGTGACCACCTTCAATTGCGATCAACACAGCGATTCTGCCCTGCTTGTATGCAGAGCGCACTTCTTCTGCGCTGGTCGCTAGCGCTAAGTCTTTCGGATGCTCGCGCACGGCCTGGCGTACCGCATCAATCTGGTCAATCGCGCGTTTCACCGCTTCCGGACCGGTAATTTTGCTAGGAATCCAGGCGGCGAAAAAGACCGCGTCCAGTCCGCCTTCCTTCATCCTGGGAATGTCGATGCTGCCACGCGGATCACGTTTCGAAATATCGAAATCGCCGTCGAGAAAACGCTGCGTCGTATCGTCGTGCGTGTCGAACACCAACGAGGAAAAATGGAGTTTGCGGGCTCGTTCGGCAACTGCCTGACCTCTCGGCTTTGCCCGTGTTTTCATGACCGCGATCCCCAAACCCACACACAACAGCAGTGCCAAAGCCAACCGCGACTGCAAGCGAAAATCCATTTCGAGAAAGGATATTACTGGGCGGCCCGCAACTCACGGCTCACACGCTCATTCTGTTCCATGACGCGCAGCAGGTTTTCACCCAGGATTTTACGGATGTCCGCATCGCTATAGCCCTTACGCATCAAGGCTTCCGTGATTTGCGGCAGGTGCGTGCAGTCGTCCATTCCTTCGGGCATCGTGGCGCCGTCAAAGTCCGAGCCCAGCCCGACGTGGTCCGGGCCGACCAGTTTCACCACGTGATCGATGTGCTCGATGATCCGTTCCCAGCTAACATGCGGCAGCTTGCCCTCGGCTACCGCCTGCTTTTCCATCGCGGCCATTTTTCGTTCCATGCATTCGCCGTCGTCGCCGCAGTCTTTTTTGACCTGATCGATCAGCTGCACCACTCCACCGGACAACTTGTCCTGCGCGTCCTTGTAGGCCTGGTCGATGAAGCTTTTCTCGTAGTTGATCTGAATCACGCCGCCTTTCGCCGCCAGCGCTTTAATCATGTCGTCGGTCATGTCCCGAGGATGGTTGCAGATTGCGCGGCAGGAGGAGTGCGAAGCGATCAGCGGGGCTTTGCTGATTTCGAGAGCATCGTAGAAGGTCTTGTCCGAAACATGCGAAATGTCCACCATGATGCCCTGGCGATTCATCTCGCGAACGATCTCTTTGCCAAAATCCGTTAGCCCGTTGTGTGCCGGCTTGTCGGTGGACGAATCTGCCCACTCGTCATTGTAAAAATGCGTGAGGGTCATGTAGCGCACGCCCAAATCGCCGAACATGCGCAACACGCGGATATCATTCCCGATCATGTGCCCGCCTTCGACGCCCATCAGCGCCGCGATCTTGCCTTGGGCGTGCGCGCGGCGGACGTCTTCCGCAGTGCGGCAGAAAACTATGTCCTTCGAATACTTATTGACGTTCTCGTGGACGGCGTCGATCTGGTCCAGTGCTTTTACCACGGCAGGGGGGCCCATGATCCGCCCGTCAATCCAGATCGAGAAAAAAATCGCGTTCATGCCTCCTTCGCGCATGCGCGGAATATCAATATGGCCATCGGGATTGCGCTTGCCGAGATCGAAGGTCTTGGTAAAAAACCGCTGCGTCGTGTCGTCGTGCGTGTCCAGCACAATCGACGAAAAGTGCAGCTTGCGCGCGCGATCAGCGATATCGTCGCCTGTCGCCGACTGGCTCAGCAACAACGCAGCCGCACCAAAACAGACCAACAACCCTGCACGTACTCGACGCATGCCTTCCTCCAGCAAATCAAATGTGGGCGTGATTCTAACCCAGGAGCCAGCCAAGTAGCGCTTGTTTCCACGCGGCGCGGTTCATTTCCGCGATGGATTCGGTCAGGGGAATTTCTTTGGGGCAAGCTTTCACGCAGTTCTGCGCGTTGGCGCAATCCTGCACGCCGCCCGGCAGCATCAGGGCGGAGATGCGCTCCCGAGCATGCATCGAGCCAGTAGGGTGCATATTGAAAAGGCGCGCCTGGCTGATGATGGCAGCACCGATGAATTTGCTGTTTTCGTTGACTTGTGGGCACACTTCCAGGCAATTGCCGCACGTGATGCAGCGCGAAAGCGGATAGGCCTTTTCCTGCGCATCGGGAGCCATACGCGGGCCTTCGCCCAGATCGTAGGTTCCATCGATGGGGATCCACGCCTTGACGCGCTTCAGACTTTCAAACATGAACTGGCGATCCACCGCCAGATCGCGCACCACTGGAAACTTCGAGAGCGGCTCCAGCCGAATCGGCTGTTCGAGTTGATCGACGAGCGCGGAACAAGCCATCCGTGCCTTTCCATTCACGCGCATCGCGCAAGAGCCACAGACTTCTTCGAGACAGTTCGAATCGTAGCTGATCGGCGTGGTCTTTTTGCCATCGCGGGTGACCGGATTCTCGGCAATGTCGCGCAGGCAAATAATCACGTTCATCGCCGGGCGCCACGTCAGGGCAAATTCCTCCCAATACGGTGTCCCTTGCGGGCTCACTTGCCGCTTCACCCGTACGATGACTTGTTTCGCGTCAGCCATTGCTCCTCAGTGCTCTACTTTGCTGCGTCGTAACGTCGCGCACGCGGCGGAATCAGCGAAATGTCCACCGGCTCGTAGGTCAATTCAATTTCGCCGCACTTGTATTTCGCCCGCGTAGTCTTCAGCCAATTTGCATCATCGCGTTCCGGAAACTCCGGTTTGTAGTGCGCGCCTCGCGATTCGTTGCGGGCCAAAGCCCCTTGGGTGATCACCCGCGCCAGCACCAGCATGTTCCCCAACTCGCGCGCGAAATTGAGCGTCTGATTCGACCACTTGGAGCGGTCGCTTAAGTTCATCTTGCGATGGCGCTCTTGTAATTCGCGGATTTGAACTTCGGCAGCAACCAAGTCTTTGTTGATTCGCGTCACCGTCACGTGCTCGGTCATCACATCGCCCAGTTCACGCCAGATCGTCATCGGATTTTCCGAACCATTTTCCGCCACCAGCGCCTGGTTCTTCTCTTCCTGTCGCTTCCGTTCGGCTTCGAAAACACTTGAACCTACCGCTTCGCTGCCGCGCTCGAGATTTTGCGCGTACTTCACCGCGGCAGGTCCTGCTAAACCACCGCCGAAAATGCACGAGACCAGCGAATTCGCACCCAACCGATTCGCGCCGTGATACTGGTATTCGCATTCGCCGGCCGCGAAAATCCCCGGCACGTTCGTGGCTTGATCCTCGCCATTCACCCACAAACCGCCCATGGTGTAGTGCATTCCGGGAAAAACCTTCATCGGCTCTTCGCGCGGATCGACACCAAGAAATTTCTGGTAAATCTCGAGGATCCCCTCGAGCTTGCGGTCCAGCGTTTCGCGCGGAATGTGCGAGACGTCCAGATAGACAGCTGCTTGTCCGCGAATCCCAAGTTTTTCCTGAAACACAATGCGATGGATCGCGCGTGTCGCGATATCGCGCGGCACCAGGTTTCCGTACTTGGGATACCATTCCTCCAGAAAATAGAAGCGCTCGTTTTCGGGAACCTGCTTTCCGTCGCGCGTATCACTCGGATTGCGCGGCACCCAAACGCGTCCGCCCTCGCCGCGCGCCGACTCGCTCATCAAACGCAGCTTGTCTTCCCCCGGAATCGCCGTGGGATGCACCTGGATAAATTCGCCATTCGCATAATCGACGCCTTGTTGAAAGAGCGCCGACTGCGCCGACCCGGTGCAAACCACAGAATTCGTCGAGCGCCCAAAAATCGCCCCGACGCCGCCAGTGCAAAAAATCACCGCATCCGCGACAAACGTCTTCACTTCCATGGAGCGCAAATCCATCGCGCAGATGCCGCGGCAAACGCCACCTTCGTCAATTACTGCCGACAAAAACGTCTGGCCTTCGTATTTTTTAACGCGCCCTTCCGATTCGAAGCGCCGCACCTGCTCGTCCAACGCATAAAGCAGTTGCTGACCAGTCGTGGCTCCCGCAAAGGCCGTCCGGTGATACAAGGTCCCGCCGAATCGCCGATAATCCAACAATCCTTCGGGCGTGCGGTTGAACATGACGCCCATGCGATCCAGCAAATCAATAATTCCCGGCGCCGCCTCGCACATCCGCTTCACCAGCGGTTGGTTCGCCAGAAAATCGCCACCATAGATTGTGTCGTCAAAATGTTTCCAGGTGGTATCGCCTTCGCCTTTTTGATTTTTCGCAGCGTTGATTCCACCTTGCGCGCACACCGAATGCGAGCGCTTTACTGGCACAATCGAAAACAAGTCGACGGGCACGCCTGCTTCCGCGACGCGAATCGTCGCCATCAGGCCAGCTAGGCCACCGCCCACTACAATGATTTTCGGTTGTCTCATTTCGCCAGATACGAATCGAACGGGTGCCAGTTCAGCCAAAAGCTGCACACAATCAGCACGCCCACCAAACTAAACGCTACGCCGACCACTGTTCCCAGAATGCCCGCAGCGCGCTGCGCTCTCGCCGTCGCCGCCAGTCCCCACTTGCACAGAAGATTCCAGATGCCTACGCCAAGATGAAACGAAGATGCCACCACGCCTACAAACATGAATGTCAGCGCCCACGGATCCTGCATTTGCGCGGCCACATCCGCGTACGTAGACATTCCATGCGTGGCCCAGCGCTCGGTATACAAATGCCATCCGATGTACGCAAACGCAATCAGCCCGGTGTAACGCTGAAACGTGTACATCCAATTGCCGACCCACGGATACTGCGACACGTTGGATTTCCCGCGAAGCCAAATATAAATCCCGTAGGCGCCGTGATAAAGAATCGGCAAGAAAATGAACAGCCACTCGACCGCGAGCCGGAACGGAATCGTCTGCAGTTCTTCCGATTTTGCGTTGTAAGACTGCTGGCTCACCAGCGCGTAACTGTTCGACCAAAAATGTTCTGCGAGAAATGCCCCGACGGGAATAATGCCGGTCAAAGAATGCAGTTTGCGAAGGAAATAGTCGGTTTCTGGCCGGGTTGCCGTTGCGGACATGCCCTCTCCGCCGCTCACTTTCATCACCACGCCTGATAAATGGCGGCACGTTCAGTATAGGAGCTTGGCCATTGCGTTGCAACCGAAGTACGCGCGACGCGGCAAGTAATATCAGAAAAAATGAAGCACGTGGTGCGCCGGACGGCAGAATCTGCGGCATCACACTTTTCTTAACTTTCCTCGCCGCGGGTTCTTCTCCCGGGCACGCAGCATTCTAAAATCTGTTGCACGTGGCGGCTCTTTCCGCTGAAATAAATGCAGAGCAGCATCCACCACGGCCCCTCCCGCCTGGTACGACGCGCAACAGGTACGCACGAGCACAACGATGAGTATCGCGACCCTCAGCCTGGTTTCCGAATTGGAGCGCCTCGCGGCAGCGCTGGAAACCGATTCCACTGCAGCCGCGCAGATTTCCCTTGCTGGCATTGCCAACCGCATCGCCAAGCACGTCGGCGTGAAGCACGACGAGGTCGCATTGATGGGTCTGTCCACGCGCTGGCGCCATTTACACTTCCTGGTCCCTGAGTCGCTGAAGCAGGTTGGTTTCATTCCACTTTCCAGCACCAGCGCCATTGCTGCAAAGACCGCTCGCGAGAGTCGCCCGGACATCATCAACAATTTTGCCGCGGTACGTCACGCTACGGTTTTCGAAGGCGTCAAAATCGGCGGCGAAACGAGCGAGATTATCCAGAAAATGATCAGTGCGCCGATTCTTTCCGGAGAAAAAGTCGTTGGCGTGATTCAGATCAGCCGCAAAGGACCAGACCTCAAGTCCTCCGGCCCGGACTTTACTGCGGACGATTTGGGGAAAATCCTTGCGCTCTGCAAACCACTCGGCAAATTGATTCAGCACATTGCCGGCGAATAGCCACTAGATCGCTACATTTACACGCCATTCATTTTGCGCGGCCCTTGTCTCACTTGGCGCGGCAAATGGCGTTGACACTTCTCCACCTTCTTGTTACTTTTCCACAGCAGAAAATTTACTCCATCAACTCCACTTCACGGAGGCACCACAACCCGGCACCATGGCGTTCGTCGCGAAGAAGATCTTCCTCACCAAAGGCGTCGGCAAACATCGCGAAAGGCTTTCCAGTTTTGAGCTTGCGTTGCGCAACGCAGGTATCGCCGCCTGCAACATTGTGCGCGTCTCTTCGATCTTCCCACCCAACTGCAAGCTCATCTCGCGCAGCGAAGGATTGAAGCACATCAAGCCGGGACAGGTGGCGTTCACCGTCATCAGCGAAAATTCCACCAAAGAACCGCATCGCCTCATCGCCGCCAGCATCGGCCTGGCTCTTCCCGGCGACAAAACTATGTACGGCTACCTTTCCGAGCATCACTCCTTTGGCGAAACCGAAGAAGTCGCCGGCGAATACGCCGAAGAGCTCGCCGCGGAAATGCTCGCGACTACCTTGAACGTCGAATTTGATCCGGATCTTTCCTGGGACGAGAAAAAAGAGGTCTATCGCATCTCCAACAAAATCGTCCGCACTATGAACATCACGCAATCGGCGGTCGGCGACAAACGCGGCCTATGGACCACCGTCCTGGGCGCCGCCATCCTGATCGGCGAAGACGACTAGTCGGCATCACTTCCAAAACTCTTTGAATCTTTGCCACTTCTTTTTCTTTTGACACGCAAAGATTCGCTTCTCTCCGAATCTTCTGTTAACGGTTGACGGCCCGTACCTTCCCCAGGAATATCCGTCGCCCAGGTTTGGCCTTCGCAAATCGATGAACTCATAGCTCGCGTCAAGTGAACGCGCGAACGCTCGCAACTCCTCGTCAGTCGAGGCAGCACACTGCTCGAAGGGCATCACGTTCGGATTGTCACGCCAAATTCGGCCCGCGGCTTCGTCACAGATTGTTTCCAATTTGCTACTCGTATTTCCGTGTGCCTCGCCAAGCACATCGTCCATGAAACCTGCAACAGATTCCGTCTCATACACGATCACTGCAGGATCGTGACAAGCGAAGAAGACAGGCCCCCAGGATTTCGAATCTTTTGTCAAATCAATGACCCAAAAATTTCCGCAGCCGTCATCAGCAATCGATACTGCGTGCGGGAAAACGTGTTCAAGCCCGAACTCCGCGTCAGGACCGGACAGGTCGATGGACGACAATCGACACGGCCGGCGCAAAAGCAAACTCTGCACCTTGAAACCCCTCGCATACGAGAACAGATCGCGGGCCTCTTCCGGAATCGGACAGGGGATTTGTTTCTCCAGTCGAAGTAGCTCGTCCTGATCGAGCGGCGGTAGAATCTCCAAAAAGCCGTTTCCAGCTTGGCCTTCAGCGCGCAGCGTCTGGAATTGCCTGAGCACGTCCAATGCTTTGGTCACTTAGCGTCTAGCTCGTACGCCGTCTTCATCCACTTTTTCACTTCGTCATCGATCTCGTCAACGCTCTTCAACTCAATCCGGTGCGTAATTCGGTCTTTCTTCGCTAACCCGCCCGTGTCAATCAGCCGCTTCGGCAATTTCCCTTTGTATTTCGCCAAAGCGAAGCCCATATCCACGCGCGTATTCGTCGTCGGCTTGATCTGCGCAAACACATGTTCCCGATACAACGGCACCATCGTCTTGCAAGGACACACCTTCACACCCGCCCCGATAGCCTTGCCCATCTTCAGCAACTCGTCATAAATCGGCCGCAAGTTCTCTTTCGGCCCCGCATATTGCGCCTCGACAAACTCGATAGCGGCTTTCAGGTACTCTTCGGGACTTTCCTCTTCCATGTTCTTTCCATCGACGCGCTCGGAAATCCACCACGCGTTGTTCGTCCCAAACCCGTGCTTCGCCTTCAACCACGCCAGCCGAGCCTTGGCATCTTTCGGCCCGTTCTTCTTAACGAGTGCGATCCACTCGTCCAACGACCGGCCGGTCTTGTCCTTTAACTCCGCAATCCACTTCTGAACCATCGCGACGCCAGGGTGCACGTCATATGCGCCGGCGATTCTTGCTTGCACTGCCTTAGCCATGAGGGTTCTCCTGCGGCTTTCGTTTCGGCTCACGTCACTATGTTCTACACCGCTTCGGCACGGAAAGACAACGGCGGCAATTCCGATCCAGTAACGTCAGCCGCCCGCTTGTGCATTCACGAGTTCTTCTTGCGTGGAAAGCCACCAGTCCTGACCAGCCACCCAGGCGCTGTCGTCGGGCGATGTGCCCCGGCGCAGGGACTTGACGTCGCGCCAATTCCCCCGACGGAATGCCGCTGTCAACCGCGTAGCCGTTTCTTCATCGCGCGCGCCCGCACACGGCACGAATGCCGCCGGGCAAATAAATCGGGCGGCAAATCTCTGCCCCGCGGCACGCGTGACCAGAAGCATCGCGCCCGCTCCCGGCATTCCGCCCGGGCCGTCGCTTGGCGTGAGCGGAAACAGCAGCCGTCCGCCGACCCGCAACGCGTCCAGCCAAACGTCCAACGGCCCGGTCGCTCCCGCGTTCACGTAGATGACATCAGTTTCCGGTAGCGAGCCTTCGGCAGCGGAGCGCGCTTCGACACGCACATTCGGCAGATGCGAGAGATTCGCCGTAGCCCGCTCAGCCAAGTCTGCTTCTAGTTCAAACGCAACGACCGCACCCCACTCTCCGACTAGATTTGCAAGAATGGCCGTGTAGTAGCCGCTGCCTGCCCCAACGTGAACAACCGTTTCGCCGGGTTTCACGCCGAGTGCCGCCAGATTCAACGCGTGCAGCACCGGCTGGCCGTTATTGATTTTCCGTTCCGCAGCGATCGCAACGACAACGTCCTGATACAGAAAAGCCGGATCAGCGCTGGGCGTCTCGATATAACCTGCCGCCGTGAAAATCTTCCACGGTCCGGGGCCTAGAAACTTCTCGCGCGGTACGGACGCGAATGCCTCTACAAGACGGCGATCACCGCGAAGAACGCCAGCATTCCCAGTAATAAGCTCTGCAAAAAATCTGCGATGTGCTCCGATGTCGTTCATGGTGAGACCTCCTGTCCTGCTTCCAACCGTTCTCGTTTGTTGTGGCGTCATCAGCCGCGTTTCGCTTTGGGCCCCGCGTCCGGCGCTTCGATATCCTCGCGTTTCTTCGGCTTATCCTTTTGGGCAGCAATCCAAGGCCCTCGCCCGACTGCCAGATACTCTGTTCCTTCCAGCCAGTCTCGCGCCTCTTTCATTGCCGCTTTCCATTGTTCCAGAGTTTTCAATCGGTACGCCTTCTGGCCCCCAACCGTCTTGCATTCCACCTCATGCGGCACCATCCGTTTGAGCGTCGTGTGAATCGAAGCGAGTGGGTTGGCTTTGTACGCCTCGAAGCGAAAACCCATCGCCACCAGCGCATCGCGAATTTCGACCGGCGTCAGCCACTCCTTGCCTGCTGTGAAACACAACCGGATCGAAGTGGTCAGTCCCGCTGGCCGCCGGTCGATCCGTTCGAGCAAGGCATCGCACTTGGCCCGTTGCTCCGGCGTCAGCATCTTCACTGTCGCGCGAATCAACTCGTCTAAGCGCGACAACTCGCGAACGGCGCCATCGCGTTTCTTCAGCCAGCCTTCGCGCTCCTCCGCCAGCGCCCGCAGCATCTGCACATAGTCGATAGACATAGCGACTCATGATAAGACATTCGTCTAATACAAACCACAACTGCGGGTTGGGCCTATTGCGCACCGCGCAAGCACACCAATAATACCGGTCGCATCGAAACGCCTTTTTCAATTGAATCAACTAATAGATCTGAGGCAGGAACCTTTTTAGGCTTTGTAGTACCCAATCCGGTTCAGTACCGCCCCCACCACCAGCGGCAGCGCCACTGTCGCATCATCGAACACTTCCGCAAACCGCCCGCCTTCCTCCAGCGGCACAAACTTCCCCCACGACACTGCTTCCGTGTACGTGCTCCCGCTCAACCCGCCCCAATGCACTGGCTCCGGACAGATCCGCAGGCCATAGTTGTACCGCTTCAGCGGCAACTTCTTATACCCGCGCCGCGCCAACAACTCCGCATACACTCCAAACTGCTGCGACCAATTCCGCGGCACGCCGCCGCCAATCGTAAAAATCCCCATCCGCTTCGTCGCCAGCATGGTGTTCGCAAATTTCTCGAAATCTTCGAAGGGGTCAAAACGCAACAGCGGCCGGTTTTCTTTCTGGCGCGCAATCTTGTGCAGCGCAAAATCGATCCCCAGCTCCGAATCCGAAAACGCCGGCACAAACACGGGCACATCCTTTTCATACGCCGACTTCAGAATTCCCCGCCCTGCTCCTTGTTTGTGCAGAATCTCGCCAATTTTCCGATGCAGCTTCCAGCTGCACACCACATCTTCCGCTTCCCAACTCGAAAGCACGTGCTGCATCATCTGTTCGACATGATCCAGATTTGTCTCCGGCTCGAGCGAATCGTAGACGCGGTTGTAGCCTGCTTCGAACAGTTCGGTGTCATCCATCTTCGGGTCGTATCGAAAATGTGAATGGCCGGTTGCCTCGACCAATCCATGCGCCATCAACGCGCCCGTCGACACCACCGCCTTCACCACACCGCTCTCGATCAAATCGCAAAACACCAGCCCCATTTTGCCGACCGTCAGCGCTCCCGAAAGCGTCAGCACGACAAAACAATCCTTGTCGCGTGCCATCGCCTCCAATACGTCCGCCGCATCGCCAATCTGCCGGCCCGTAAATGCCGTATCGCCCATTGCCCGCACCAACTCATCAATCGTCCGGCACTTCGACAGATCAATCGGCAGAATCGCGCGCAACTTATCCTTTACCGGATCGTGTAGCACTCTCCCCGTCACCGTCTTCTGCTCTAAACCGTTCGCCTTATGGCTCTTCTTTTCGCTCTTTACCTTCGCCATTCGCTCTCCTAAAACTCTTTTCCTTCTCCGCGCCTGCTCTCTTCTCTGCGTCCTCTGTGTCTCTGCGTTTCAATTCCTTTTCGTTCTCAACCCACACCCAGCCGCATCGTCGCATTTTCGTGAACTTGATATTACAAATTCGCCCCAAAAGGAAAGAGAAAAACCGCCCCGCAAAAACTTTTCTTCAGCATGATAGACTAATTTTCATGCCAAACAAATTTACGATTGGCCTCGTGCAGATGCGCTGCTCGAACAATCCCGACGAAAATCTTGCGCGCGCCATCGACAAAATTCGCGAAGCGGCTACGCGCGGCGCGCAAATCATCTCGCTCCACGAACTTTTTCTGAGCGAATATTTCTGCCGCGTCGAAGACGCCGACCTCTTCAACCTCGCGCAACCCATTCCCGGCCCGACCACCGACGCGCTCGCGCAAATCGCCAAAGAAAAAAAAGTTGTTCTCGTTGTCTCCCTCTTCGAACGCCGCGCTGCCGGCGTTTATCACAACACCTGCGCCGTCCTCGACGCCGACGGCTCGTTCCTCGGCAAATACCGCAAAATGCACATCCCCGACGATCCGCTCTACTACGAAAAATTTTATTTCACGCCCGGCGACCTCGGCTTCCCCAATTTCGACACCAAGTACGGTCGCATCGGCATTCAAATTTGCTGGGATCAGTGGTACCCGGAGAGTTCGCGCCTCACCGCGCTTGCAGGCGCGCAAGTCATCTTCTATCCCACCAGCATCGGCTGGCATCCGCGCGAAAAAGCCGAATTTGGCGCCGCGCAACTTGATGCCTGGCGCACCATTCAACGCGCGCACGCCATCGCCAACGGCGTTTATGTTGCAGTTGTGAACCGCGTCGGCTTCGAAGGCAAACCGGAAAAAGGCGATCCCGGCCTCGAATTCTGGGGCAACTCTTTCGTTGCCGATCCTTTCGGCCGCATCCTGAAAGAAGCTTCCAACGATAAGGAAGAAATTCTGGTCGTCGAATGCGATCCCGCGCAATCGGAAGAGACCCGCCGCAATTGGCCCTTCTTCCGCGATCGCCGCATCGACGCCTACCAGCCCATCACCAACCGCTGGCTCGGCGAATAGCGATGTCTCTTTCTTTTTCTCCTCTGCGCTCTCTGTGTCCTCTGTGTTAAAACAAACCGTCAACCCATCCACCAAATGACCCGCTCATCGCAAAAATCCAACGACACTCCTCACTCCCTCGGCTTCCGCATGCCCGCGGAATGGGAACCGCACGAAGCCACCTGGCTAGGTTGGCCTCATGAACTCACCGACTGGCCCGGCAAATTCGCCCCCATTCCTTGGGCCTTCGCCGAAATTGTTCGCCATCTCTCCGCCGTCGAGCACGTTTATCTGCTTGTCGAAGACCGCGCCGCCGAATCACGCGTCCGGACCATCCTCAACAAGTCCGGCGCGAACCTTTCGAACATCGACTTCTTCCGCACTCCTACCGATCGCGGCTGGATGCGCGACTCCGGCCCCATCTGCGTCCGCAACGCCGAAGGTGAAGTCGCGTACAACAACTTCCGCTTCAACGGCTGGGCCAAGTACGACAATCACAAAAAAGACGCGAAAGTCGTCGAACTCGCCAACAAAACTCTTAAGCGCCGCCTCTGGCAGCCCACCCACAACGGCAAACGCGTGGTCCTCGAGGGCGGCAGCATCGACGTCAACGGCGCCGGCACCCTGCTGACCACCGAAGAATGCCTGCTGAGCAAAATTCAGGAACGCAATCCCGGCTTCACCCGCGAAACCTATGCCGAAGTCTTCCAAAACTATTTCGGCGTCACGAACGTCCTCTGGCTCAAAAACGGCATCGCGGGCGACGACACCCACGGCCACGTCGATGACCTCGCCCGCTTCACCGACGCGCAAACCGTCGTCACCGTCGTGGAAGAAAATCCCGCCGACGCCAACTACGCCCCGCTCCGGGAAAATCTAACGCTGCTCAAATACATGCGCGACCAGAACGGCCGCTCCCTCCACATCGAGACTCTACCCATGCCCGCGCCGGTTTATTTTGATGGCCAGCGCCTCCCCGCCTCCTACGCCAATTTTTACATCGCCAACAAAATTGTCCTCGTTCCCACCTTCAACGATGCCAACGACCGCGTCGCCCTCAACACTCTCGCCAAGCTCTTCCCTTCTCGTGAAGTCATTGGCATCGCCTGCCGCGATCTCGTTCTCGGACTCGGCACCATCCACTGCATGACCCAGCAGCAACCGAGCACCCGATAAAGGTGCGAGTCCTGCGTTCGGCATAACTGCAATCGATCTACTCGCCCAGACTAAACCGGCCTGCAGGATTTTGACCCTGTCTTCTCAGCACTTCCCGGCAGAGCCAGCAGCGCGCACATCTGCTAGAATCTCCGCCGTTCGTAAGCGTGGGTCCCCACTTACTATTCCACGGAGGCTGCATGTTCGCAGCGTCTCATCTTGCCGCACTATCGATTTCCCTGTCGTTCGAAACGAAGACTGTCGCCGTCTACTTGCCCAACGGTTTCTGGTATTGGCTCATCATCGGCTTGATTGCCGGCTGGCTGGCCGGACAGATCTCCCGCGGCCGCGGCTTCGGCTGTGTCACCGACATTATTCTTGGCATTGTCGGGTCGTTCATCGGCGGCTGGATTTTCGTGCGCCTGGGGATTTTCGGCGGCGGCTTCTGGTACTCGCTTGCGGCGGCGACCGTAGGGGCGGTGATCCTCGTCCTGATCGCGCACATCTTCAGCCCGCGAACCTAGCATTCCCACACTTCCGAAGAGTGTCCGTTTCTGGCAAAGACGCAGCCGCAGCCCGTAAATCTCCTCTAAACTGGCCCTTCACGATCCGCCTAAGGTGTGTCCGCCGTCACTGCAACGGGTACTCGTTCGCGGCTATAAAAAGAGACGTCGAGGCCGTGGGCGCGCTTGAACCCATTGCCATGCTTCGTCGCTGGCGTGGTCTCCGGACCTCAACAGGCCGACTGCCACATTGCCAACGCAAACGCGCAGTACTTTCCGCGACCTCAGTACGCACCTCCGTCGGAACAATCATTTAGGAAAGGAGGAGGCTATGTTTGAAGGACCAAAAGAGGACAAGGAACTCGTACTCCACAAAGCTTGGATCGGCGTTTTTGTCGCAGTGGCCGCCATCATTGCGCTGGTGGGCTTCTATGCGGCCAACAAGAACAGCACGAGAGTACGGGCGCAGAACGCGCCAGTCGCGGACATCACGAAGGCTGATGCTGTCAAGGATCTGAAGATCGAGCGGGCCAGTATGCAGAAAGACAGCCTCGGAACAACCGCCGTATGGACGGTGACGCTCATCAACCGGTCCGATACGTTCACGTATACCGAAATCGCTTATGAGGCGCAGTATATCGGAGCGGACAATCAGGTCATCCTGAACACCAAGGGAACCATCCCGGCCACCATGGGGCCAAACAGCGAAAAAACATCGGAGATTCGCGATGTGGCGTACCCTTCGGCTGTAGTTTGGTACCGCATGAAGGTGACCGCAGCAAAGGCCAAAATCGGCTGAACGGCGACGCACTAGCTTCGGAGAGAATGACTGGCTGCTGAGCGGTCCTTCGGCAGTATTTTCCGAACCGCTTAAATTACGTAGCCGTAACGGCAGATCCGAACTGCTTCGGCTAAAAATCCCTAGATACGTACGTCCAGCCAAGGCATTGGCATCTCGGCCGTGGGGAAGCCTCTGGCCAGTTGCACCATAGCCTCTTCCACACACCCGACAATCCGCTGTGATACGATGCTCTTTACATCACGGAGATGACTTCTCGTTGAGCAATACCTCGCTCTCTCTCACAGCAATTCCCCTTGGCGGTCTCGGCGAATTTGGAATGAACATGATGGCTCTGCGCCTCGGTGACGACATCATCGTCATCGACGCCGGCATGATGTTCCCCGAATCCGAACTCCTCGGCGTCGACCTGGTCATTCCGGACATCTCTTACCTCAAACAGAACCGCCAACACGTTCGCGCCATCGTTCTCACGCACGGCCACGAGGACCACATCGGCGCTCTCGCCTATATCCTCCGTGACCTCAACGTTCCCATCTACGGCACCCGTTTCACGCTCGCGCTCGTCAGAAAACGCCTTGAAGAAGCCAGCCTTCTCGAATCCACCATTCTCCGCGAAGTGCTCCCCGGGCGCCTTGTCGAAATCGGCCCTTACGAAATCGAATTCATCTCTGTTACCCACAGCACCATCGACTGCGTCGCTCTGGCCATTCGCACGCCGCTCGGTGTGGTTATCCACACCGGCGATTTCAAGATTGACCAAACTCCGGTCGACGGCGCCGGCTTTGACCTGCATACCTTCGCTCGTTACGGCAGCGAAGGCGTCCTCGCTCTTTTTTCTGATTCTACGAACGTCGAGCGTCCCGGCTTCACGCCTTCCGAACGGGCTATCGTTCCGCGCATCGAAGATCTTTGCCGTTCCGCTCCGCAACGAGTCATTCTTTCCTGTTTTGCCTCCTCCATTCACCGTATTCAGCAAGTCGTGGACGTCGCCACTCGCGTCGGCCGTAAAGTCGCCTTCGTCGGCCGTTCCATGGTGGACAACGTAGAAATCGCCCACTCGCTAGGCGTGCTGCGCATTCCGGACGGTATGGTTGTTCGCCCACAGGACATTCGTTCGTACGACCCCAAGCGCATCATCATTCTCGCCAGCGGCTCCCAGGCCGAACCCATGTCTTCGCTCTCCCGCATCGCCGTCGACAATCACCGCTTCGTCTCCGTCGACGAAAACGACACCGTCATCCTCTCCGCCCGTATCATTCCCGGCAACGAAAAATCCATCTTCCGCATGCTTGACCACATGTTCCGCCGTCGCGCGCTCGTTTACTACGACAACTCCGCCGGTACCATTCACGTCTCCGGGCACGCTTCGCAGGAAGAACAGAAACTCATCCTCCAACTCGTCAAACCGAAATACTTCATTCCCGTTCACGGCGAATACCGCCACCTGTTTCGCCATGCCGCTCTCGCGCATCAACTTGGTGTTGTCGGCAGCGAAATCCTGCTGCTCGAGAATGGTCAGTGCATTGAATTTACGCAGGACGGTGTTCGCCGCCGCGATCCTGTCACTGCGGGCCGCGTCTGCGTGGATTCCGGCTCGCTTGAAGAAATCGAAGACGTCGTCATCCGCGAACGGAAGCACCTTTCTGAAGATGGCGTCGTGGTTCCCATCATCGCCATCGACAAGCACACCGGAAAAGTGGAGTCCCAGCCCGAAATCGTTACCCGCGGCATGTTCAGCGACAACGGCACGGAACTTCTCGCCGGCGCTCGCGAAGTCATTATGAAAACCTTCGCCGCCTCCAACGCCGAAGAAAAGTCCGACTGGGGCGTCATCAAAGAAAAAATCCGCGTCGACCTCAAACGCTACATCAACAAACAAACCTCCAAGCGCCCTCTCATCCTGCCCGTCATCCTCGAAATCTAGCTTGGGAGTGCAGCCGCTCGCCGCGGCCTTTCTTGGCTCAGTCCAAACAATGGAGAAACCGCACTTGCTCTGCGGCTCTGCGGGGACGAATCACACTGCGCCCACAGGGCGGGGCGCCGTCACCCTAGTCCGGTGTCACCCTAGTCCGGTGAGTTCATGTTCCAATTCGCCGCGTCCACGCGAATCGGCGCTTGCAACACCATGTCGAACTGCCAGCCCACGCCATACCAGAACTCATCGTAGCGGTGCCGGCTCGCAATGATCGCAATCCCTACCGCTGCTGCCGCACTTCCCACACCAATTCCAATCGCCGGCCCATAGTTCGGCTTCGGCAGCGGCGGCAAGGTCGGAGGTGGCGGCTGCTGCGGAGATTGAAACGCATCTCGAGCCGCAGGACCATTTTCATGCGCCCAAACCGCATCATTCGGATCACTTGCCGCATTTGCCTGCTCGTTCTCGCTCGGCTTCGTTGCGCGCGCTTCGCTCGTTTCTCCATCCAACGGCAAGACATACCCGTTCGGAAAGACCAGCCTCGTAAAATGCACTCTCACCCACGGATGGCCCCAGCGATCCCGCTTCACGCGCTTGACCACTACGCCTTCGAGCAAAACTCCCGCCGGCATCACCACTTGTCCGTCCACGGTCACCGGAAACGCCGTCGCCGCACGAATCGCATCTCCAACTCGCACATGTTTTGGGTTGACCGCTTGCGCCAGCGTCAACGGAATATGCGTTCCCGCCGGCACCGTGAATACCTGGTTCTGTTGCGGCGTTGCCTGCGCCTGTACAGGCGCCGTCGGAACTGTGTCCCGGGACACCACGGGCGGCGCTCCCTGCTGGCCCTGCTGCACTGTAGGCGCCGCTGCTGGCACTCCCGGCTCTTGCATCCCGCCACTTGCCACTGCCACCATCATCACCGCCGCGAGCATGAACATGTCCGTTCTCCTTCCTCCTGAAGCTGCACGCCAGCTATTCAAAACGCCTGCCGAACCCGAAATGGCGTACAGACACACCACACCACTGGCGTGCGCCCTGTACACTTCCCTTCCGGCGCCGCCTCCGCAGCTCTTTTCTTTCAATCGAGTTTCTGGCGCGTCTGACGATCGCGCTTTTCGAGCCCCAACAACAGAACACTACCGCTCGCGTGAGCTCACGGGATTCGCAGCTACCCGCGCGCTCTTCGCGATTCGTGTTCTGAAATTTTGGACGGACCAATTTCCTGCGCGGTTTCAGGTACGTCAGTACTACTACTGATTCGTCTGACCAGTTTAGGGCAGACACCGCGACAGGAATCCAGACCATGGAGTGACTAGCAGGTGTGTACGGACCAATGCTCTGACCTTCTGGGAGCGAGAACCAGACGTGTACGCAAGCGGATTGCCCTTGTCTAGGACAGCGTAAACGTACACGTAAGTGAACCGGCTCCGCTCGTGCTCTGACAAGCCGCCGTCGCTCCGCTGATGCGACGAAGCAGCGCGGCGAGAGCCGGTTCCGCGTAGTCCGTATTGACGTCGTATTTCACAATCAGATTTACCACGGAGATTAACATCCGATCGTAGGCGCTCGCATCCTGGTCCGCCCCGGCAGGGCTGGCCGTCAGCCCAGCAAGAGCGTGCAGGTCCTCGCATAAATTCATAAACTCCGCACTGGCCATCATGAAATAGGATGCCGGCACAGCATTGATACTGCCGGCGCCGGGAATCTTCAGCCAAAATCCTGGCGTGACCGCTTGCCAGTTCCCGGAAGCTCTCCGATTGGCAATGGCTGGCGAAGGGAATCCCGCCTCGGTCCTGCATGCCCGGTTGAAATCCTGCCAGTGCGAATATTGAAAAACTCCCATCGATTGCAAGTTCGGAAACGTCACCACCGCGTCGTGAAATGCCTGCCAGTTCTGCGCGTCATTGTCTTGGTTCGTGGGAGCCGCATTTCCGGCAAATGAAGAGCAAACTAATCTTCCATAAGCGGAGGGCTTGAAAATCGAGATCACCTTAAGCGTTCCAGACGATCCCTGTTGTTGCGCAAATGTCTGAATCGCCGCCTGGGCTTTTGAAACATCAACGCTTGATGGGAAGAACTTAATCATGCTCGCGATCCACGTGGCATTCACTCGATCGTGGGTAGCGGTGAGCTCGATTTCCATGTCCACGTCGGCCTGCGAAGCCGTCTTCGCCGAAGTCTGGTCGAACGTCCCCGTGAAATGCACCAGGCAGATGCGTTGCGCCTTTTTAACTGTTATGTCGGACTCCGCACCAATGTCAAACATGTAGCGAATGTCGCCGTTGCCCTGGATCGATACATAGGTTTTCTGGAAGTACGACGTGACACTGCTCGCCTTGAAAAGGTTGAAGAATTGCAGTCCGATCGTGAAAGATTTGTTGAGCTGATGGCTGACTCCCGATCCCGCATCGGGAACCAGTCCTCCCTCTGACGCCGCCTTGACCAGGTCTCCGCGGCAAAGGTCGTTCCAACTGCTGGCAAGTTTCGCTGCATCCGAAAGATTTACCGTGTATTTGAACAGCATCGCGGAACTCTGTTGCCGATCCCAAGTCGCGCTCAGATTCGCTCCGCCGCTGACAGCATCCTTGATCCAGTCGTTCAGCTTGCTGGAAAGCCCGCTGGCAATCTGCGTCGCCGCCTGACCCGCCTGTTCCCCTCCCGTGCCAGTGATTTGGTTGACCGCATTCTTAACCGCGGCCGCGTTTACGGTTACCGCCGCCGGCGTCGTGATCGAAACGGCCGCCGTGATTTTCAAGCCTCCCGTTAGGTCGCTTTTGTCCGCGCGCAGGATGTACAGAAATGCCGTGCTGGCATCTTGCTTCTGCACAATTGCCGTAAATGCATCGGTGTGTGTATAGCCTAACGATGCCGTAGCGCCGATGTCGATCTTTCCCGCTGGGAGCGTGAAGCCCACCGCATTTTTCGTCACACTGTCCAACACGGAGGCCACGCCCGGCGCGGAGAACTTCACATTCGCAACGCCGTAGCTCACGGCCAAATTGCAGGCCAGCGACCCTGTAAAATTGACCTGCGCAATATCTCCGGGATTCATTTCGGCCGCGCATTCCGGATGAAATGGAAACACAAACTCGTTGAATGCTTCGAGCAAGGCATCCTGCAAGTTCATCCTGGCTTTCACGACATGGCAAAATGTAACGCTGGTATCCGTCGATCCGTTGATTTTCCCGCTGATCCCCAAAGCGCCTACCGCACCAGCTCCGGCGAGATTGCCGGCAATATCAAAATCCAGTTTCAGAACGACGTAGGCCCAATTCGGATACGCCGAAGCCGGTAGCTGCACCGTCGTCCCGGACTCCAGGTCCGGCGCATATTTCAACACCGCGCCACTCGAAACCACCTGGACCTGGCACTTGGCACTTGCCGAAAGGCCAAAATTCACGCTCCCTGCCTTCCAGCTTCCGCTTCCGGTGACTGTGAGCGTGTAGGGTGTACTCGGAAAATTCGACACTGGTTTCGCGAGATAAGCGTTGATGTCCGTGGCAAACGTGAAAAGCGGTTTCGCCTGCCCAGCCAGGCTCTTTAACTGGCTACTACCCGAGAGGTCACTCACATCGATAGTGAAATTCTGACCCGCACCTGCAGCCGCAGTGTTGCTCATGACTGCGCTCCTTCCACGCCGAACGAAGACGTTCGAACGGACACATCGCCTCACTCAAATTACGTATCGGAAGCACCTATTCTCCTCGCGGCTAATTTTGAGGTCAAGTCAAGATGCAATTAATTGTCCTCGCCTATTCAGTTCTTCCCCTCATTGCCGCTTTGCTTCCTTCTTTCGCTATGCCAACATGCACTCTTCTGCCGGAGGTTCCCGATGTCCATTCGGCCCGTGAAACGACTCATCAAATCCAAACCTACCGTCGAAGGAGCCGGCGTGCATCTCCGCCGCGCCTTCGGCTTCGGCAACACTTCGGACTTCGATCCCTTCCTGTTACTCGACGATTTTCGGAACGATGTTCCCGAGGACTACCTCTCCGGCTTTCCATGGCATCCGCATCGCGGGATTGAAACCATTACTTACGTGCTCGCCGGCACTGTCGAACACGGAGACAGCATGGGCAATCGCGGCGCGATCGCCAGCGGCGACGTGCAGTGGATGACCGCCGGCCGCGGTATCATTCACCAGGAAATGCCTAAGGGTGACTCCGCCGGCCGCATGCACGGTTTCCAGTTATGGGCCAATCTTCCTTCCGCGCTGAAAATGACCGCGCCGCGTTACCAGGAAGTGAAAGCGGCGGACATTCCCCAAATCACTGACGATGACGGCACACACGTCCGTGTCGTCTGCGGAAATTTCTGGGGCGCCAGCGGCCCCGTCGACGGCATCGCCGCCGAACCCATCTACCTCGACGTTAGCGTCGCGCCCGGCCGCCGCAAGACGCTGCCGGTCAGCACAACGCGCCATGCCTTCGCGTATGTCTTCGCCGGCTCCGGCAAATTCTGCAACGCGTCCGAACCGCTCGCTGTCCCCACTGAGGGCGTCGGCTGGCTCGATACCAAGCCGCCCACAGAAGCCGACAATCGTTCGCTTGTCCTCTTCGACCGGGGCGACGAAGTCGCCGTCCAGGCCGGCGAAGAAGGCATACGCTTTTTACTCGTCTCGGGCAAACCGCTCGAAGAACCCGTCGCCTGGTACGGTCCCATTGTCATGAATACCCAGGAGCAGCTCCAGCAAGCCTTCCGCGAACTCGACCGCGGCACGTTCTTAAAGGAGAAGTAGCCGAGACCACGAGGTCCAAACTTTTGTTGGGTCATCCTTCTTAGGATGACCGGTACCGCTGCTGTGCGCTTGCCTCCCTAGGGCGAATTGCCGATACCCAAAACGCCGCGTCAGCGTAACAATAGAAGTAACTACGAACTGGAGCGCACCACCATGAAACTGCGAATTTGTGTTGGGACCGG
>Ga0335081_10004465_pt1 | contig 22048 bp, 14 predicted proteins | sample Lox_Sample_35_FD_206713 | JGI IMG/M metagenome (GOLD analysis project Ga0335081, IMG submission 206713) | Soil microbial communities from Loxahatchee National Wildlife Refuge, Florida, United States - Lox_Sample_3.5 | ecosystem: Environmental > Terrestrial > Soil > Wetlands | place: USA... | reverse complement strand
CTGAACCAACTCCGCGTATTGATCTCGGACCCATTTCTCCCCGCAGCCTCTGTTATTGGGTAGCGGCGTGAATTGGATTTGGTGCCGCTCGTATCCGAGCCGGTATATATAACGGCGAACGAACCCCTGCTGCCTCGAATCCTCGGCAAGGACTATCAATCTTGAGTACTTAGTCACGAACCCATCCGCGAGCTATCAGTTCAGAAGGCGGTAGGGCAATTTCAGCATCTCCACGAAACTCCTCAACTCGGACTGGGCCTCCCTCATCTCGAAGGAATTGCACACCGCTTCCCGGCGCCCATTGATTGAGGACCTCGGGGTGATGCGAAATGAGGATAATCTGCCCCTTGCCCGCCTCAACAACATCCGCTACTGCCATCAGCCATGGTTGAATCTCACGTATTGAGATGAAGTTGTCAGGCTCGTCGAGGACGACCGTGCTGCCTTTCTCCAGGAGGAAGTGAAGAATCGCGTACAGGCAGGTCAGACATCGCTGGCCGTCGGAGAGCTCGTTGAAATAGAAGGTGGTCGTCTTTGCATTGCCCTGCGCGAATTCCGCTCCCAGCAGTCGCACGTTCTCTCCGAAGGGTGCCAGCTTCAAGAAGGCGAAACCATCCACGGATGAACGCAGGCTTTCGAGCAACGCCTGATTCTGTTTAGGGTCTGACTGGTATAGATGCCGGTACCATGATGCGATGTTCGAAAGATCGACGTTGGGAAAAAGATTCTCCGCTTCGGATCGAGCGCCCATGGCAAACGGGTTTAACCGAAAGCAAACCAGGTTGGAAATCCAGTGCTTGAAGCGGCTGAGCTTGCGATTGTCCTTTCGTTCCATGATCGTCGCCAACGCGGAACGATGCCAATCAAAATCGTAAGCCACTTTGTGCTCGAACCGATCGTTATAAAGGTGCACCTCGCCGGCCAGGAACTCAAAGATCGGCTTCCCATCGAAGTGTACGCTCTCCGATTTGACCCGTGGCCGCTCTGGCTCTCCCCACGGTTCGATCACCAAGTGGTACAGGTATCTGCCGCCATCCAACTCCACTTCCATTTCGCCTGTCAGGTGAGCCTGGTTCATCCATCGCGTCCGTTGACTCAAGATGAAAAAGTCTTCGAGAACGTCGCCCTTCACCACGAACTGACGTAACAGCAATACGGCGTCCAGATACGAGGACTTCCCCGAACCGTTGCGTCCAAGAATTAATTGCTTTCGTGTGGGCTTGTGCTCGAAGTTCACGAAACAGCGGAAATTGTCGAGATAGAGCCTGGTCAGCATTTCACCTCAATTCTACACGCCGCCTGCCGGCGCTCACACGCAGTGTGCGCACTGTCCCAAAAACGGACACTCGACGAGCGATTTTCCGCCGCGTAAGCTCTTATTTCCCAGGCGAATAGCGTCTGGTACGGCAAATGCCACAACTTCTATTCGCTTTCGGGTGTCCCTTTTGCGGTATGAATAGGATCTGATGAAATCCTCCGAGTCTCGTACGCCCTGCATCCTGATCGCCGACGATCAGCCCGATGTGCTGGAAGCGCTCCGCTTCCTGGTGAAGGGCGAGGGCTATTCCGCGGAGACCGTCAATTCTCCCGCAGCCGCCATCGATGCCGTGGAGTCGCGCGATTTCGATGCCGTCCTCATGGACCTCAACTACACGCGCGACACCACCTCGGGACAGGAAGGTCTGGAGCTGCTGAATCGCATTCAGACGTTGGATGGCACTCTGCCTGTCATCGTAATGACCGCATGGGGATCCGTGGAACTGGCGGTCGAGGCCATGCGCCGTGGGGCGCGCGACTTCATTCAGAAGCCCTGGGACAATGCGCGGCTTTCCGCCATTCTCAAGACCCAGATCGAGCTGGGACGAGCGCTCCGCAAGGGGCAGCGGCTGGAGGCCGAAAACCGCGCGTTACGCGCGGAGCGATTTCCGCAACTGATCGCCACCTCGGCGGCCATGCGGCCGGTTCTCGACGTGATTTCGCGCGTGGGCCCCTCGGACGCCAACGTCCTCGTCACCGGCGAAAACGGGACCGGCAAGGGGCTCGTGGCGCAGACGCTGCACTCCGTCTCGCTGCGCTCCACGCGCCCGCTGGTGACCGTCAACACGGGGGGACTCGCCGAGGGCGTGTTCGAAAGCGAGCTGTTTGGGCATGTCAAAGGCGCCTTCACCGACGCCAAGAGCGATCGCGTGGGGCGTTTCGAGATGGCCGACGGCGGCACGCTCTTCCTCGACGAAATCGCCAACATTTCCCAGGGGTTACAGTCCAAGCTCCTGCGTACCATTGAGACCGGAGAGTTCGAGCGGGTGGGCTCTTCCAAAACCCGCCGCGTGGACGTCCGCATTTTTTCGGCGACGAATGCCGACCTGAATACCGCGGTCGCCGAAGGCCGCTTCCGCCAGGATCTGCTGTTCCGTTTGAACACGATCGAGATCCGGCTTCCGCCGCTCCGCGACCGGCGCGAAGATATCCCGATGCTGGCGGCGCACTTTCTGCGGCAGCATGCGGAGCACTACCGCAAACCGCTGACCGGTTTCGACGAAGGCGCCATCAAGGCATTGCTGGCGCACGCCTGGCCGGGCAACGTGCGCGAACTCGACCATGCCGTGGAACGCGCCGTGCTGATGGCGCAAGGTGAATCGATCCGGACCGCCGACCTGGGCCTTCGCACCGGCCGGGAAGGCCCTCCCCGGCTTGAGGAGATGAGCCTCGAAGATGTGGAAGCTCTGCTCATCAAGAAGGCCCTGGCGCGGTTCAACGGGAACGTGAGCCACGCGGCCAACGCTCTCGGCCTGAGCCGCAGCGCCTTGTACCGGCGTCTCCAACGCTACGGTCTTTAGTCAGCGCGGGAAGGTTCTGATGACTTGCAACCTCAATCACGCCAAACCCCAACCCCTAACCCCCAAACCCTGCTTGTGATATGCCTTCCCAACAAAAGGTCGCGCTTCTCAGCCACGAAGGGCGAGTGGTGCTGCTGGCCGTGCTCTCCGGGCTGCCGGGGTCGGTCACGGCCCTGTGGCTGTTGTTCCGATACGACTTCCGGCCGCAGACCGTCGCCACGCTCACGGTGCTGATCGTGGGCTCCTGGCTTGGATTTGCCCTGGCGGCACGCGAGCGGGTGGTGTTTCCGCTCCAGACCCTGTCCAACCTCCTGGGCGCTCTGCGGGAGGGCGATTTCTCGGTTCGCGGCCGATCGCCGCGCCCGGACGACGCGCTGGGCGAGGTAATGCGCGAAGTCAACACCTTGGGCAGCACCCTGCGCGAGCAGCGTCTCGGCGCGCTGGAGGCCACCACGCTGCTCCGCACCGTGATGCGCGAAATCGACGTCGCCATCTTTGCCTTCGATGAGAATCAGCGATTGCGGCTGGTCAACCGGTCCGGCGAGCGCCTGCTGGCCGCTCCACCGGAGCGGCTGCTGGGACAGACGGCCGCCGAGCTGAACCTGGTGTCCTGCCTGGACGGCCCCCCGCAGACCACCTTGCAGACCGTGTTTCCAGGCGGCGCAGGGCGGTGGGGTGTGCGGCGGACCCGCATCCGCGAACGCGGCCTGCCGCTCGAACTCGTGGTGATCTCCGACCTGACCCAGGCCCTGAGCGAGCAGGAGTTGCAGGCATGGCAGCGCCTGGTGCGCGTCCTCGGCCACGAGCTGAATAATTCGCTGGCGCCGATCAAATCGATTGCGGGGAGCCTGGAAAGCATCCTCGCGCGCAATCCGCTGCCGGAGGATTGGCGCGACGACATGCGCCGCGGACTCAACATCATCACCTCGCGTTCGGAAAGCCTCAGCCGTTTCATCGGCGCCTACGCACGGCTGGCCAAGCTCCCCAGGCCGCAACTGCAGCCGCTCGATGTAGACGCCTGCATCGGCCGCGCCGTGAGTTTCGAAACCCGCCTTGGTGTTCACGTTCAGCCGGGGCCTAACATTACCGTACAGGCCGACCCCGACCAGTTGGAGCAAGTCCTGATCAACCTCCTGCGGAATGCCGCAGATGCGTCGATCTCGGCCAACCGGACCGGGGTGTGGGTGGGCTGGCGGCGCGACGGTTCGATGCTGGAGATCTGGGTGAAGGACGAAGGCCCGGGGCTCTCCAGCACGGCGAACCTCTTCGTGCCCTTCTTTACCACCAAGCCCGGCGGATCGGGCATCGGATTGGTGCTCAGCCGCCAAATCGCCGAGGGCCACGGCGGCGCACTCACGCTCGAGAACCGCGCCGATGGACCAGGGTGCGTCGCCCGGATGCGACTGCCGGCGTGATGTTATGGAGGAACCGCCAAGACTTCAGTTTCTAGATTCGGGCCACGCTCTGAACGGGGTGAAGCTTGCGCAGTTCCGCTGCCATGGGTCCGACGTCATAGAGCATTATGAGATCTGATCTTTTCTGGATCCCGGGACCATGGCGCGGGCGATTGGCCATCGCTTCCCGGCCAAGGGGAGGAGACTGGCTGGAAGCAGAAGCGGCCGGCTGGCGAGATTCCGATGTTGACGCCATCGTCTCGTTATTGGAAAAAGATGAGGCTACTCAGTTGGACTTGCTTCAGGAATGCCGGGCCGCAGAGGACAACGGCATGCACTACATCTCCTTCCCGATCCCAGACCGTGGCGTCCCAGCCTCGACTCGCGATGCTCTCTCGCTCATGACTCATATTCTGGCAGAGCTGGAAGCCGGAAAGAACGTGGCCGTACACTGCCGCCAAGGCATTGGCCGGTCCGGCCTGATCGGAGCCGGCGTGCTCATGACCGCGGGCGCGAGCCCAAGCCTGGCGATTCGAACCGTCAGCACTGCACGGGGCGTTGCAATTCCGGAGACACGGCAACAACTGCGATGGATTGAGCGCCGCCAGCTCCCCACCCGGTCACCAAGACCTGAGTGGCGCCATTCGATATTTGTACCTATTGCAGGTGCTGGCGTGCAGCGTCGGCCCGCGCCTCTTTCTCGAGTGTCCGGCGGGCCGTCTCGGGAATGACTCGCCAGTTGCCGCTAGCCGCTGCGGGCAGGCTGCCGCGCTCGGTGTAGTAGCGGACGATCATGTCCCGAATCTCCTCCTGCGACCGCCACAAGATCTTCGCTCCCGCGAACATGCCGTAGCCCGCGCTGCCCGCCGCGCGGTAGTTGTTGATCGCGATCCGGAGCTTCCGGCCGGGGTCCAGAGGCCCGGACTGCCAGCGCAGGCCGCGGATGCGATCGCCCTCTGGCCGGCTGATATCCACGGTGTAGTCCACGCCCTCGGCGATGTCGTAGTTGTACCCCACCACGTTGGAATTGATCAGAGGCGACTGCGAGCACCGCTCGCCCTGGCAGGCGAGGTAGTAGCGCGCGGCGTTCTCCAGAGCGTCCTTCACCATCTTGCCGGTGCCTTCGATCACGTACAGCTCGTTGTCGTAGGGATAGAGCGCCGCGATCTGCCGCACCGTCACCCGCCCCTTGGGAACATGCACGCTCGGGTTGAAGACCGACGCGAAGGAAACGTCCGCCTTGGAATAAAACAACTGCACGCGCTGGATGGCGTCCAGGATGGGCGTATCCTCGACGCGCCCCAGCGCGGCATCCAGTTCGCGCGGCGACGTGGCCACCGGCGTATCCAGGTGCCGTTCGGCCAACTCATGATAGGGCTTGGCAATCTCCAGGATGTCCGGGGCCGCGGCCGTTTCGTCCGTCACGGGGATGAGACGCGCCTTCTTGCCGGTGAGAGTCCAGCCGCCGCCCGGTTTGGGCTCGAGCGTAAAATCCAGGCGCGCCAGCGAGATTCCCCAGTTCTTCGGCTGCACCACGAGGACCTTGCCGATCGAACGCCCTGCCAGTTCACGGTGCGAGTGGCCGAAAACAATGGCGTCCACATCGGGTACTTTGGTGGCCAGATCGTAGACGACGTCCTCCTCCGGCGACACGGCCGCGCCAGTCTCCAGGTTGCGCCCCAAACCGGAATGCGCCGCTACCACGATGACATCCGGATGTTCGTTCGCTTCCAGATCGGCCACCGCTTTTCGCAAGGACTCGACCGCCGGTAGAAAGCGATAGGAACCGAGATTCTCGGGCTTCTCCCAAGTGGGAACCGCGGGTGTGGTGATGCCGACGATCGCCACCTTGACGCCGCCCACGACCTTGACCAAGTAGGGCGCGAAGGGTTTCTCTTTACCGCCCGGCGCCACCGCGGTATTGGCGGAGAGCCAGGGAAAGTGGGCTTCGGACCGGGCGCGGTCGAGATTCTTCAGACCGTTGTTGTATTCGTGGTTGCCCACGGTCATCGAGTCGTACCCCAGCCGGTTCATGGCCAGCATCATCGGGTCGTGCGACAGACCCGGCGGCACTTTGAGCCCCAAGGGCCCCGTTCCCGTGCGCACGACGGTCTGGTAGACGAATTCGAGCGGTGTTCCCTGAATGGTGTCCCCGCAGTCGATCAGCAGGTGGTTGGGATTTTCGGATTCAGCGGCACGAATCAGGGTAGCGATCTTGGCGAGCCCGCGGGGAGCCGGCTGATCCGTCGCGTAATCAACCGGGTAAAGGTTGCCGTGCAGATCGGTGGTGGCAAGCACGGTCACGACCACCGGTTGCGAGCGGGCGATCGCGGCGAAGGCGACGAGTGACGCCAGCAGATACGGTCGCATCGCTGGTCGGGAGCTATTGCTTCTTGGTCGCCGGCGGAGGTGTCGAGGACTTGGTCGCCGGGGCTGCCGACTTCGTGGCGGGCGCGGGCGTGGTGGCCTCCGGGAAGATGATGGTCGCGGTCTTGATGGAGTCGAGCTTGGGGAAGTTCTTGTCGAGATACGGCTTCCCTTGGCTCTGGACCAGTGCCTGGTCCGGCCCATTGCCTCCTGGCATGCCTTTCATCTCGCCATACCCGCTGTACAGCCCTTCCACGACGTCCATGCCTTCCGTGACCATGCCCAAAGGCGCGAAGCCCTGTCCGTCGAGCGGGGAGTTGTCCTTCAGGTTGATGAAAAAGTCGGTGCTGCGGGTGTTCGGACCACCCATCGCATACGTGATCGTTCCCTTCTTGTTGCTCTCCTTGACCGGATCGTCCTTGATGGTGGCGCCGGCCCAGGCCTTCGTCACGGCGGGCCACGCCGAAACACCAAACTGCACGATGAATCCCGGCGAGTAGCGGTAGAACGCATTATCGGTGAAGAATCTGTTGCGGACCAGGTTGTACAACCGGTCCGCGCCTAATGGCGCCCAATCGCGGTGAACTTCCACTACGAAGTCGCCATGGGTGGTGGCGAACTTCACGCGATAGAGATCCGGCGCCTTGGCCCTCAGGGCGGCCGGATTCAACAGCGCCGGCGGGGGTGACGACATCTTCGGAGGTGCCGGGGTGGTGGAGGCTGGCGCCGCAGTCTTAGCCGGTGCCTTCTGGGCTGGAGGCGGGGTCTGCGCCAGAGCAGCTCCAGCCATGCAAACCATCAACAATACTCTCATCAGGCCCGATTATAATCAGATTTCAACCATATACGCATCTGTCTTCTCATGAAAACGCCGTCGATTTTGATCCTGGCTGCCTGGACCGCGGCCATCGGGTTTGGGCAGAGCCCCCGCAAACCCGGGCTCTACGCCGTATTCCATACGTCGCTGGGCGACATCACCGCCCAGCTCTACGAAAAAGATACGCCCACCAGCGTCCACACCTTCGTGAACCTGGCTACCGGCGTCCAAGCCTGGCTCGACCCGGAGACGCATAAGCCCGTCAAACGCCCCCTTTACAACAACATCACGTTTCACCGGGTGGTTCCGGGAGAGATGATCCAGGCAGGCGATCCGACCGGGAAGGGCACGCACAATTGTGGCTTCACCATTCGCGATGAATTCCTTCCCGGCTTGCGCTTCGACCGGGCGGGCCGCCTTGCCATGGCGAATACCGGACAGCCCGATTCGGGCGGCTGCCAATTCTTTATCACCGTCGGACCGATGCCGATGTGGAGCGGGAAGTACACCATCTTCGGGCAGGTGGTTGACGGGATGGACGTGGTGGAAAAGATCAACCGCGCCAGAGTCCGCGACGAAAAGCCACTCGAACCGGTGACCCTCATCAGCGTGACGATTGAGCGCGAAGGACCCGGTCCCGGCAAGAAGAAGTAGTAGCAGTTTTCTGACAAAATCGGAGCATGGCCGTCCAAGCAGATTACAGTCGAACTGTGGACGCCGGTCCGGACCGCGCGCGGCGTCCTGCTTCAGGAGGTGATATGCGCACTCGAACCAACGTCCTGCTCCCGGGTGTTGTCCTGCTCCTGGGCGCCGTCGCTGTCGCGCCGGCACAAAAGCAAGGGCCGCCGAGCCAGGTTGACCTGCCGAAATGGCTCGCCGCCGGGAAACTGCGGGCCGTGAACCGCGAAATCACCAAGGTCCCGGACACCCCGGACGGCGTACACATGTCGGAACGGCAAGACCCGGGCGTCGTCTGGCTAACGGGGGTGGATTTCGGCGAAGGCGAGATTCGAGTCGAGGTGCGCGGCCGAGACCGGTTTCAGCAGAGTTTTCTGGGAATTGCTTTTCACGGAAAGGATGACCAGACCTATGAAGCGGTCTATCTGCGTCCGTTTAACTTCCGGGCTCAGGATCCGGTCCGCCACCGCCATGCCCTGCAGTACATGGCGGTTCCCGAATTCGATTGGCCCCGGCTTCGCGAGCAGTTTCCGGATGAGTTCGAAAGGCCGGTGAGCCCCTCGCTGGAGCCGACGGGCTGGGTGACTCTCCGGGTGGCCGTTCAGGAGCGAAACGTCCAGGTTTACGTCGGGCCAGACCAAATGCCTGTACTGACGGCTCGTAAGCTGGGGAACCTGAATCGAGGAATGGTCGGTTTGTGGACCGGGAACGGCAGCGATGGCGATTTCGCAAACCTGCGGATCACATCGAAGTAAGCGTCCGGCGCCAGACCCTTCATGCCGCGGCAAACCGTACAACTCGGTCCGGTCCAGGAGACCATGCTGATTCCGCTCTACGGCCGGGCCGTCGAGAGCCGGAGGAAGAATCCGATCCTGGAGGACCCAAAAGCCGTCGAAATAGTCGAATCGATCGACTGGAGCTTTCGGGGTTTTGGGCAAAGGCGGCGGACCTTCGCCTGTGCTTTGCGCGGCGCGATCTTCGACGAGTGGATCCGGCAGTTTCTCAGCCGCCATCCGGAAGGCACAATCGTGGAAATCGGCGCCGGGCTCAACACGCGATTCGAGCGGCTCGACAATGGCCGCCTGCATTGGTTCGATCTGGACCTGCCGGACGCGATCGATCTGCGGCGGAGATTCTTCGCGGATGGAGGACGGCGCAAGACACTGGCAGGTTCGGTTCTGGAGCCGGGCTGGATGGCAACGGTGAGAGAGAGCCCCGGCCCTTACTTCTTCGTGGCTGAGGCCGTATTCGTTTATCTCGAAGAGCGGGAAGTCCGGTCGGCGCTGGCGCAGATCCGCAACAGTTTCCCGGATGCAATGCTGGCCTTCGACACGGCGAGCCGCAGGGCGATCGAGGGCGGCAACAAGGATTTTGCCCGCAGGAAACTGGCGGCGCGCTTCGCCTGGGCCTGCGAGCATCCCAAAGACGTCGAGGACTGGAACATCGGCCTGCGGCTGGTGGAATCGCGCACGATGGTGGATGTTCCCGATGCTTTGGTTCCGCGCCTTTCGCTCGCGACGAGAATCACCTTCCGGGGCTTTCGCAAATTCTTTCCCCGATTGATGAAGGTTTACCAGTTGAATCTGTTTACAGGTTCCGGGTCCACTCCCGGAACAGGCGGCTGGTGATCTGGTATTGTTCGGGTTGCGACTCGCGGACCAGGCCGGAGCCACACAAGATCTGGAGTATTTCCTGGAGCGGCACCAGTTTGACATTCGTGAGGGATAGCAGGTCGTCGAGCGAAACCGTACCGTCATCCGGCATCCGGGAGTAGACCATTCGCTCGCGCTCCGCCAGCCCATCGGTCTTTCCGTCCGAGTTCCACCAGTCGCGAAACACCGGATTGTGTTCCCGCAGAAGCTGGCGGACGATGGCCTGTGGTTGAGGATCGCCTTCGTGGCGCACATCGATGAGGGCGTTAATCATTTGCTGCAGCAGGAACGGGTATCCGCCGGAGTATTGCCAGAGAAAGGCGTGATCGCCACTCCGAAGCGATCCCCGCTCTTCGGCGAACCTCCGTTCGATCAGGTGATGGGCAGTTCCCTGGTCGAATCCCATCATCCACGAAGTTTGGGCGATGTTCTTCAGCGGCGATCCGACGCGCTGCTGGAACTCGAGCACCCCTCGAAATCCGGAAATGACGAATCCCACGGCCGCTTTCAGCGGGTCGGTATCCTTGAAGCCGCGAATATGACTCCACGCATCGTTGCCCCAATCCGCGCGGGTGACAAACTCCGCCTCGTCCAACAGGAACAAGACGCCGCGGAAGCGCTCTTTCTCCAGTTCCTCGATGCTGTCCTGAATCGCCTTTCGGAAATCCTCCGGCTTCAAAGCATCGTCTGGAGCCTTCAGTTTGAGCTTGAGGAAATAGGCCTCGATCTTGAATTCTTCGAACTGGCCGATGAACTTTCGATACGCCGCGCGCGAGTTAATCGCCCAGGAGATTTGATCGCGCGTGCGCAGGTACCGGTCGAAGGCGTCCCGTAAGCGGGAAATCAGCAGATACCGGAAGTGGTCAGCCGTGCGCGGCTGCTCCACCTGCAGGTTGATCAAGACCGGGAATGGCGAAACGCGATCAGGAGGCGGCAATTCGAGCATGCTCCATTCCACGGCTCGCAGCGTGGAGGTCTTGCCGATGCGCGGTCCACCCAAAAGAACGTGGACCCAGCCCGGCTTTTCGCGAAAATACTTCAAGAGGTCCGCACGGCCGAAGAAGTAGTCCGGATCGTCAATTGCAGTACGGTAGTTGTCAAACGGGCGGCTAGACATCTTTGCGAACCGAGACCTCGCTTTGCTGGTACCATTGCACGAGCATGCCGATGGCGATCCGATAGCTTTCGCCCGTGCCCTCATTGTGCCGGCGTGTAATCACGCCCGTTTGCGCCAGCCATTCAGCCGCCGACCAAAAAACGGTATTCGGAAGGAGGCAGCGGGACTGGAGTTCCGCGTCGGACACCCACTGATTGGCTTCGGCGAGCATCGCAATGATGGTGAGTGCGGCCGTGTCCCCGCGCCGTTCGAGCGGGCTCCAGACGTTTTCCGGGAAGTACGACCGCAAAGTCTCGGAATACCGGATGGGGTTGGCCAGCAGACGGGCGGGTCCGGACGGGTCCTCGCGCCGGTCGTACAGCATGGCCGCCACCTGGCGCGCAAGGAAGGGATGCCCGCCACTGATCTCGTGAATCGAAGAAATCCGGGTGCTGTCGAGGGGGAAATTCATGAGCTTGCCCAGTGAGTCGAGCATCTGAACGGTGTCGGCCTCCGCGAACGGACCAGCGTATACCGATTTCAGGAAGTTGAAAAGCGGGTTAGTGCCCGCCCCCTCAATCGGCCACTGGTTGATCTGGCTGGAATCCGCGAAAAGGTCTGTGACCAGCAGGGACATCAGCCGCTTATCCTGGCACAAGTTGCGCAACGCTCCGAAGGCCACGTTGAACTCCTCCGCGGAGTCGGCATCGGCGGGGAGCACGCGCTCCATTTCGTCCAGCATGCAGACTACCGGCAGCGGGATGCCGGCGTCGACGAGCTTTGCGGTCAACTCTTGAGCCGCATCGAGGAAACCGGCCACCGAATCCCGGGCCGGCAAGTGAATGGGAAATTCGGGGCAAAAGGTTTCTTTGCCGCAGCGTCTCAGCAGAGAAGCCAACTGCCTCAGAGTCTCGTTGAAGATCCGGTTTCCGAACGGGGCTTTGGTGCTGAAGGGCTCCAGACCGATCCGCACCGCCGCGCGGTCCCGGAAAACCTGTTCGAGTTGCAGGAGGATGGAGGTCTTACCGGTCTTTCGCAGCCCCCATAGTCCTATGCTTTGGAAGCTGAGGAGTTCCTGCTTGAGCCTGGCCAGAAGCCGGGTGCGCCCGAAGAATGCAACCGCGTCGCCGATGGCGTTGCGGTCATCGAACAAGTTGCGCCCCGGCGAGAACCGCTCCGAGTACTCGCGGAGGAGAGCCCTCGCTTCGGTAGGCGAGTCCTTGGCTCTCTCGATGGCGGCGACGGGCATCGGTATCACGGCGGACTGCTGAAGATGGGCCTCCAACAACATGCGGAGTAGAACGACCGAGTCCGGCGGGTCGAGATAAAGGAGAAAGCCGGCCGCGGGCTGATTCCCGTGCAGGCTCTTCATCTCTTTGATGAGCAGGTCGATGTGAGATTGGTCCACTGGCCGTATGACAATCAGCGCAGGCAGCGGGGCAAACGGGGAAAGGGGAGGGTCCGCGGGACTGACGTGAAGGAGTCCAACGCCCCGTTCAGAAGTTTCCGCTCCAGCCGCCCGGAAGAATGTTTCCGCCGTTGCGGTGGCCGGGGCCAGGGATCGCTTTCGGTTCCAGTAGGCACTCCTCCGGACTCGCAACATAAAAGCTCCGGCAATGACGGGCAACCCGAACAGTCCGATCGGCACCAACGGGAAGCGGGCGCCGGCGTATGCGATCAGGACACGTGGGGTTTTCGTGGAGGCGCGCTGAGCAATGACCTGGCGCCCCAGCATTCGGTCGAAGGCCGTCCGATTGCATTTGATTCGTCCTTCAGCCGGAATCCTTCCTTGCCCCAGGATGGATCGCACGGCCGAACGCACAGGCGCGATTGCGGTAGTGCCCGTAGCAACGTCCAACCACCGGCAACCACCGGGCTTTGACGAGGCAAAGCACAATGCCGACGAATCGGAGCTCCACAGAATCTCGCCTTCGCCAAAATCTTCAGGGACGGGTGCGCGATAACGCAAGCCGAAAGGAAACGACAAACGGCCATGTTCCCAGATGCTCCAATACCGCGAAGGGCGAGTACCGGAAACCATCGCGATGAGGCGGCGATCGGGACTCAACGATACCTGCGTGGACGGATTATCAGAGGGTGGTTCCGGGCTGCCGAAACTCCTTCGATCCCCAGCCCACATCTCATAATCTCCAGATGAGAAGGGCCAGTCGGTGAACCCCTCGGCCGCGGTTGACCTGCTATCCCTCTGCCAGTCCCGCTGTCGCACTACCGTGTCCAACGCGGAGTACACCAACTCGAGATTCGATGTAAACCAGAGGCTATAGACCGTCTGCTCCTGTCCTTGGAACGATTTCAGCAGTCTGGGTGTTCCCGACAGCTCCCAAATGCTGATTCCGCCCCTGGTACTGCCCACCGCCAATTTCGATTCGTCATCGCTATAGGCCAGCGCGGTAACCGGACCGTCGATTTTCAACGTGGCGGTTGGCCTGGGTGTTTCGCCTTTTGTGGCCGGCAACTGAAAAATAATAACCGAGCCACCTTCCGAACCCACAGCCAGTTGGAGGTTCCGTGGGAGTGGCAAAGTGGTTGGGTACGCCAACGTAAGGATGGGCGAATTGCCGGCGTCAACGCTCTCAGGGCCGCCGAGGCATTTCAGAGTCGCACGGCCATCCCGGAAGGCCGTCCGGCAGTCCTGAGCTGAGGTTTCGAGTTCGCCTGCGTCTGCATTGTCAGGGATGTCCCCCAGGTACAGCGCCTTCTCGCGGGCAATAAACCGGAGACGCGAATTCCACCGAACCGGGCCGATAATCGGAATCTGACTGATCGGCTGGAGTGACTCGCCACCGAACCCCTCGGGCAACCACCAGGGGCCGCCGGCCCAGATAGCCGTCAAAGCCGCGGCTGCGACCCAACAGAGGGCTCGCCGGCGATCCCAGAGTTCCGCCATGCGGTCGGCCCACTTCATAATCGATCTAACTTGATTTTACGGCAGCAATCGCTGCAGCCAGCCCATCGGTTGGCGGAAGCCTTCGAGCATCCAGATCTCCGCCTTGTAATTGAGGGCGGAGGTCGCGAGGGACGTGCCGTCCGGCGACAAGCTGAGCGGGAAAGAAGGGTTGTATGGGGAGGCAAACCGGAACTGGGTGCCCAAATCGGAAATAATCTTCTCCGTGCCGCTGTTCGCATCGAGCAGGCCCAGTTTCCAATGGCCGCCGGCATCGTCGCCAAGCGTGTAGAGCGCTTTACCGTCTTTCGTCCAGGTGACGTACACGCGCCGGTCGCCGATGGTGTGAAAATTCTTGCCTTCGGGAGTGAACAGGTCAACGCCTTTGTCCTCCTCCGCGCAAGCGATCCACTGCCCATCCGGAGACCACTGCGCGGGATTCCGGCACGCAACCGACAGCAGGGTCACGGGAGGCTCGTTGGCGCCGACCTTGATCTTGACAAGGCCGCTCTTACTCGAGAAATACGAAATCCAATTTCCATCCGGGGACCAAACCGGCCCGATCTCGTATTCGTCGCTGTTGGTGAGGCGGATCGGGGAACCGCCCGCCACCGGCGAAATGTAGATCGCCGCGAAGTGTCTGGCGCTGACCCGCGCGTAGGCGATTCGCGAGCCGTCCGGTGAGAACGACGGCGTAAGGAAAGTCCGATTCTCATCGTCCGGGAAATCGCGCTGCGTAACGAGAGGGCGTTCCCATCCCTCCGCCACGCTCTTCATCCAGATCTCGGGAGGGAGGTCGCGATTGCTCACGTACGCGAACTGCTTCCCGGTGGGAGACCACACCGGGAACATCTCGTCCCGATTGGTGGCGAGCAGCGGGCGCACCGGGCCGCCGTTTACGGGGATCTCCATCAGGTCGAAGTTGATCAGCTCGGAGCTGAACAGGATTCGTTTTCCATCCGGCGAGACCGAAGGTTTGGTTTTGCGTCCCGAGTCGGCGGTCAGGGGCTCCGCTGTCTCATTGACGGTGTCCGCCACCCAGAGCCCGATGCGGGCCGGCTCGTTGAAACTCATTACCACGTGCCGGCTGTCGGGCATCCAGCTTGGCGCGGGTACGTCGGAGCTGGCGGGTTGCGATGCGAAGATGTGCCGCGGCTTACCCTGGGCGCCGTCGGGGAAGGGAAGGAGCCACGTCTCGGGTCCCGAGCCTCGGAACATGGAGAGCAGCACCTGACGGCCGTCCGGCGAAAATCGCAGGTAAACCGGGCTGAACGTGCCGATCGATTTGAAGGCGACCGGCTGATATTCCCGAATGGGAGCGCCGGGCGGCGACGAGATCCAAAGCTTGGCCTTCTCTTCATCCGTGTGGTCAGAACCGTACCACAAGACAATCGCCTTCCCGTCCGGAGAGATGTCGGCGGCCTCGAATGGACCCTTGATGATCTGCTGCTTTGCACCTCCCGCCCGGCTGACCGACCAGAGACCGTCGCCCAACAGAAAATACAGTTGGCTGCTATCACGCGACCAGAAGAGACTCTTCATGCCGTTCGCCTCGGCGATCGCGGTGGGGACGAGCGAGTCCATGCTGCGCACCATCACGGAGTTTGGGGCATTGTCTAACATCCGTTGGTAGGCGACGTTTTTCCCATCGGGAGACCAGACGGCGTCGCTTTGCATCTCCGTTTCGGTAGCGAAAGGGCTGAAGCGATACTGCCCGAGGTTCGCCCCGGGGGGACGCATCACGAGCAATGCCACCGTGTACACCAGGAGCAGCGTGAGCACCGCGGCGGCGATCGGCCAGATGTTGCGCGGCCGGACAGTGGCCGCCAATGGTGCCTGACCGACCATGCTGGAGTAGCCGCCCGCATAGGAATGGAGGGCAAAAGCCAGATCCTTGGCGGACTGGAATCGGCGCGCGGGCTCCTTCTCCAGACAATGACGCACGATCTCGCGCAGCGGCGGCGGAACGGTATCCGGCAAATCCGGCGGATCCGCGCGCAGAATGGCGCTCATGGTTTCGACCGACGTCGGGCAATGGAACGCGGCCTTGGAGGTCAGCATCTCGTAGATGATGATGCCGAGCGAGAAGATATCCGACCGCGGGTCGGCAGGCTGGCCGCTCACCTGCTCCGGAGACATATAGCCGACCGTCCCCATGATCATGCCGGCCTGGGTGAGGGTAGCGGTTCCCTCCGATGGCGTCGCCGCGGCGGGCTGATAGCGCGCCAGGCCGAAATCCAGAATCTTCACGCGGCCGTCGCGCGTGAGCATGACGTTTTCGGGCTTCATGTCGCGGTGGACGACTCCCGCGGCGTGCGCGGCTGCCAGTCCATCGGAGATTTGCGCGGCAAGCTCCAGGACCCTTCGGACGGGCACCGGCCCGCGGGCGATCAGCTCCGAGAGCGAGTCCCCGTCTACCAGTTCCGAGACGATGTAGGAGACGCCCTGATCTTCGCCCGCATCGTAGACTGTAACGATGTTGGGGTGGTTGAGGGCGCTGGCGGCGCGGGATTCCTGCTCGAAGCGCCGCCGGCGGTCGGGGTTCGAGGCGAACTCGGCGGGCAGGATCTTCAATGCCACGTCGCGGTTGAGGCGCGTGTCGCGGGCGCGGTAGACCTCGCCCATGGCGCCGGCGCCCAACCTGCTGATGATTTCGTAAATTCCCAGACGATCGCCGCGATTCAGAGGCATGGATCGTTGACAATTGTAGCGCGGGCCCCAGCTTTTGAGGGCCGGCATATGTTCCAATCGTGGTAGCAGGATCCGACACCGGCAACGCGGACTCGCATTTCCCATGCAAGCAATGAGTTCGAGCGAGACAGTTTTGGTGTGGTCGATTACGGCCGGCACCCTTGGCGGGGTCTTGTTCCGGCCCCGGCAATGGCCGGAATGGGTGTGGGCGTGTCTGGGAGCCTTGTTGCTGGTGGTTTGCGGCCTGATCTCCCCAGCCGCTGCCCTCAGCGCGGCTGGCCGCGGCACCGATGTTTACCTGTTTCTCGCGGGAATGATGCTGCTGGCCGACCTGGCCCGGGCCGAGGGCGTATTCGACTGGCTGGCGAACCACGCGGTCTGCGCTTCGAAGGGTTCGGGCGGCCGGCTGTTCGTGCTGATCTATGCCGCCGGCGTGCTGGTCACGGTGTTCCTTTCCAACGATGCCACGGCGGTGGTGCTCACTCCTGCCGTTTACGCCGCCGTGCGGAAAGCTCGTACCGATGCGGTGGCTTACGTCCTGATCTGTGCGTTCGTGGCCAACGCAGCCAGTTTCGTGCTGCCCATCTCGAATCCTGCGAACCTGGTGGTATATGGCAAAACCCTGCCGCCTCTGGGCCCCTGGCTGCGAACATTTTTCCTGCCATCGCTTTGCGCGACGGGAGCGACTTACGCCGCGCTCCGATGGGCAGTTCGCAAGGAGATTTCTGGCGCGATCGCCAACGACGCAGACCTGACGGTTCTCACTTCCGAAGGCAGGCGGGCGGCATGGGGAATTGCGGGAGCCGGAGCTGTACTCGTAGCGGCATCGGCATTGGGCCTCGATCTGGGACTGCCGACTTGCGCCGCGGCACTGATGGCTCTGCTGGCAACCACCCGCCTGAGGCTGCGCCGCGCCGCGTCCATCGCCGGCGGAGTTTCCTGGAGCGTGCTTCCACTGGTCGCCGGACTTTTCGTTCTGGTGGCGGCGCTCAACCGTGCGGGCGCATCGGAGGCTATCGCCCGGCTCAGCGAGACGATGGCCAGAATGCCGCGGGTTCCGGGTGACCTGGCGGCTTCCTTCGGGATTGCCACGCTTTCCAACGTGATGAACAACCTGCCCTCGGGTTTGCTCGTGGGCAGCGCTTTGCAGACCGGCGCCGCGGTTTCTCCGATCCGGGATGCCGTACTGGTGGGCGTGGATCTGGGGCCGAACCTTTCGGTGACGGGGTCGCTCGCCACGGTGCTGTGGCTGATTGCCTTACGCCGCGATGGCGCGCAGATGAGCAGTTGGCGTTTCCTGAAGGTGGGCTGCCTCGTCATGCCGCCTGCTCTTTTCCTGGCCACCGTGACACTTCGGCTGCTATAACCAGGCTGGTCATCCAACGACATCCGGCTTTCGATATGCTGGAGTGATCGCCAAGGGGCCTTCATGCCCGTGGCGCTCCGGACGTGCCGAGCCATGAGCATATCGACGCCATTTATTCACCGGCCCGCGGGCACCACACTCCTGACCTGCGCGATCGCCCTGGCTGGCGTGGTCGCCTATCAGTTCCTTCCCGTGTCGCCCATCCCGCAGGTGGAGTTTCCCACTGTCAGCGTGTCGGCGATGCTGCCCGGCGCCAGCCCGGAGACCATGGCATCATCCGTGGCCACACCGCTGGAACGCCAGTTCGGACGGATCGCGGGCATCACCGAGATGACCTCCAGCAGTTTTCTCGGATCCACGTCCATCACCCTGCAGTTCGATCTGGGACGGAACATCGACGCCGCCGCGCGCGATGTGCAGGCGGCAATCAACGCCGCCCGCGGCCAACTCCCCACCAATCTGCCGAGCAACCCGACCTACCGCAAGGTCAACCCCGCTGACGCGCCGATCCTGATTCTGGCGATCACGTCGAACATTTACAGCACCGCGCGGATGTACGACGCGGCGGCATCCATCGTGCAACAGAAACTCGCACAGATACAGGGTGTGGGACAGGTGTTCGTAGGCGGCGGCTCGCTGCCGGCCGTGCGGGTGGACGTCAACCCGACCCTCCTCAACAACTACGGGTTGGGCCTGGAGGATGTCCGCGCGGTGTTGAGTACCGCTAACGCGAACCGGCCGAAAGGCGAGTTGAGCGACGGTAAGCGGAGCCAGGCCCTCGCGACCACCGACCAGTTGCTGACCGCCGAGCAGTACCGTCCCTTGGTGGTGGCGTTCCAGAAAACCGGGGCGGTGCTGCTTTCCGATGTGGCGACGGTCACCGACGCGGTGGAAGACATCCGCACCGCCGGCCAACTCGACGGCAAACCGGCGATTCAACTGGTGGTATTCCGCCAACCTGGCGCCAACATCATCGAGACTGCGGACCGGGTGCGCATTGTGCTGCCCGCGATCCAGGCGGAGATCCCGCCGGACATGAAAATTTCGGTCGCCATGGACCGCACCACCACCATCCGTGCCTCCGTGCGGGACATTCAGTTCACCATGTCCATCTCCATCGCGCTGGTGATCCTGGTGGTCTTCGTGTTCCTGCGCAGCCCGCGCACCACCATTATCCCGAGCATTGCGGTGCCCGTCTCCCTGATCGGCACCTGCGGGGTGATGTACCTGATGGGCTACAGCATCGACAATCTGTCGCTGATGGCGCTGACGGTGGCCACCGGATTCGTGGTGGACGACGCCATCGTGGTGATCGAGAACATTACCCGCCATCTGGAAGCGGGCATGACGCCGATGCAGGCCACCGTGATCGGCGCCAAAGAGATTGGTTCCACGGTGGTCACCATGAGCATGTCGCTGATTGCGGTGTTCATCCCCATCCTGCTGATGACCGGCATCGTGGGCCGTCTCTTTCGCGAGTTCGCCGTCACCCTTTCGACCGCCATCCTGGTATCGCTTCTGGTGTCGCTGACGACCACGCCGATGATGTGCTCGCGGCTCCTCCGCAGCCACGGCGAAGAACGCCACGGCGTGGTATACCGCCTGAGCGAGGGAGCGTTCAACCTGATTCTCCGCGGTTATGAGAAATCGCTCTCGTGGGTGCTGCGCCATCAGCCGGTGACTATGCTGGTGACGGTCGGTACTGTCGGACTGACGGTGTATCTCTATGCCACGGTGCCCAAAGGGTTCTTTCCCCAGCAGGACACCGGCCGTTTGACCGGCAACATCCAGGCTGACCAGCAGACCTCGTTTCAGGCGATGCAGAGCCGTTTCGGGGAGTTCGTCAAGGTGGTGGGCGAGGACCCGGACGTTACTATTGTGATCGGCTCGATGGGGGGTGGCGGTATGGGCGGCGGTGGGACCATGAACACCGGCAGAATGTTCGTGACCCTGCGATCCGATCGCGCACGCAAATTGACGGCCGATGAAGTGATAGCCCATATCCGGCGCGGGAAAGCCTCCCACATTCCGGGGGCTACGCTATTCCTCCAGGCAGTCCAGGATCTGCGCATCGGCGGACGTGGCAGCTCCGCGCAGTACCAGTACACTCTCCAGGGAGACAACCTGGCCGACCTGGCGCTGTGGGCGCCGCGGATGATGCAGAGTATGCGCAACATTCCGGGCGTGGTTGACCTCAACAGCGACCAGCAGGATAAGGGGCTGCAAGCGTCCCTGGCCATCGACCGGGCCACTGCCTCGCGTATGGGCATCTCCACGAAGATGATCGACGACACGCTGTACGATGCTTTCGGCCAGCGCCAGGTCTCCACCATGTACACCCAGTTGAATCAGTACCACGTGGTGATGGAGGTGGATCCGGTGTTCTGGCAGAATCCCGATGGCCTGAAGTATCTGTACGTGAAAGGCAGTAAGGGGCAGGTGCCGCTCAGCGCGTTCACCCATTACGAAGCCAATACCAGCCCGCTGGCCGTGAATCACTCGGGCCAGTTTCCGTCGGTCACGATCTCCTTTAATCTGGCGCCCGGCGTACCGCTGGGGCCGGTGGTGGACCGGGTGCTCGAATTGCAAAGGAGTATGGGGATGCCGGCGGCTATACATGGCAACTTTTCCGGCACGGCGCAGGCCTTTCAGGACTCTCTGAGCAACGAACCCATTCTCATCGCCGCCGCGCTCATCGCGGTCTACATCGTGCTTGGCATGTTGTATGAGAGCGTGATTCATCCGGTGACGATTCTCTCTACCTTGCCGTCCGCCGGCGTGGGCGCCCTGCTGGCGCTGCTGATCTGCCGCACCGATCTGAGCGTCATCGCGCTGATCGGAATTATCCTGCTGATCGGCATCGTGATCAAGAACGCCATCATGATGATCGACTTCGCGGTGGAAGCGGAGCGCAAGGAACACCGCGGGCCGGAAGCTTCGATCTTCCAGGCATGCCTGCTGCGGTTCCGGCCGATTACCATGACCACCATGGCCGCACTGCTGGGCGGACTGCCTCTTGCCCTGGGGACTGGAACCGGATCGGAATTGCGCCGGCCGTTGGGAATCGCCATCGTCGGGGGCCTGGCGATGAGCCAACTCCTGACGCTCTATACGACACCGGTGGTGTATCTGTACCTGGACAGGTTCCGAATCCGGTGCACCAATCTTCGAAGGCGAATTCTTGGACGTCCGGCCTCGCACGTTTTCGATCCCTCCGGGGATTGAGGCGGGATCGAAGCCCCGGGACGTCAGAATTCGAAGCGCAGTGCGAACTGCATGACACGCGGTTCCATCACGCCTTGAAACTCGCCGAAGGTCAGCGGCGAGGTCAAGGACAGGCTCGGATTGGTGAAGTTCACGTTGTTGAATGCATTGAACGCCTCGGCGCGAAACTGCAGGCGCATTCCTTCGTGTGGCAGACGGAAGGCTTTGGCCAGGGTCAGGTCGGTGTTGAACATAGAAGCCAGCCGTACTGCCGCGCGAGTGCCGGTGTGGCCTGGCAGTTCATCCTCAAAGGAATTGGCTGTGCTGGTGTTTCCAAAGATGCTGGGATTGCCGTTCTGGTCGATCTGCACACCGCTTCTTACCGGCCCCGTAACAATGGCGAGCGAGCTCAACCAGTAGTTCGCATTGTAGGCCAGGTCGCCCGCGACAGCCGTCGGCAGGCCGGTTCGAAAGCGGATGACGCTCGAAACCTGCCAACCGCCCACAACCTGATTCAACCAGCCGGGAGCGCCGCCGAGCAGCCTCCTGCCTTTTCCAAATGGCAGTTCATACAGGAAATTGGCGCTTACGTTGTGGCGGATATCGAAATCGGAGGAGCCGCGAAATTCCTTGATATTGAAAATATTCTGGATGGCCGCGCCCTGTTGTCCCGCGCCCGATTCGGCCGCCGATCCCAGGTCGATGGAATGCGACCAGGTATAGTTGAAGTCGAAGGCCAGCCCGCTCGAAAATGCGCGTCGCAGCGAGACGGTCAGGCTGTGGAATTGCGCCGTGCCGGCGTTCATCCACGTGGGCATGGAACTTCCTTGCAAGGGAAAGAACGTGTAGCAGCCGTAAATCGACAGGCACTTGCCGTTCACATAGGAGCTGGTGGTGTTGCGATCGACGGCGTGCAGGCAATCCAGGTAACTTCCGTTATAATCGGCGTAGACGCAACTGAAATAGTTGGCTGAGGCGCTGCCGGGAAAGTCGGCGTTCTTCAGTCCCGGCCACAGATCCGCCACAAAGGGCAGTGTCGGA
>Ga0335081_10004464_pt1 | contig 22051 bp, 14 predicted proteins | sample Lox_Sample_35_FD_206713 | JGI IMG/M metagenome (GOLD analysis project Ga0335081, IMG submission 206713) | Soil microbial communities from Loxahatchee National Wildlife Refuge, Florida, United States - Lox_Sample_3.5 | ecosystem: Environmental > Terrestrial > Soil > Wetlands | place: USA... | reverse complement strand
TCTCTGGATGCGGCGGCGGGGCCGGCGGATTCGCGTGAGGGACAAGCCCGGGAACCTTCCTACCGTTCGGTAAAGATATATACTGGCTTGCTATGAAGATCTTCCGTGTCGCAAGCTTCTTCGTTCTCGCCGCGTCGCCGGCGATTTATGCACAGGATGCCGGCATGGTACTGCGCACCTCGGTGACGTATCGTACCCAGCGCAACAGCCTGCAACTTACCGACGAACAGAAACAGCAGGCCGATCAACTGGCGCGAGACGCTGTGCAGGCCAACCAGGCGGGAAAGTATGGCGAGGCCGTGCGCGCTTATTATCACGGTCTGGCCGTGATGCGAGGCGCGGCGTGGACGCCGGCGTCCGAATGCGTCGCATCCTTTCAGGGGCATCTCAATCACGCGGTCGCGGAGCCGGGTAAGCCCCTCACCGTGCAATTGTCGAGCCTGTACTCTTGCGCTCCGGCGGCGCCGAAACTAACGTTGACGCTGTCCCTGGTGCCTCTGAAGAAGGACTCCGCATCGGAGAAGATCCTGGGGTCTCCCGCGATCGTCGATCCCGCCGAAATGCCCTTCTCGACCACGATTACCCTGGACCGCGAAACGGTCGGCGATTACACCGTGGAGATGCGCCTGAAGGGGCCGGAGGGGGAAGGTGGCGTGGGGACCGTCAGACCCCTGCCCGTGCATATCGAGGCGCTGGCCGCGGCGGCGCAGGATCTCCGCGACCGGATCGCGAAGAGCTCCAAGAAGACCAGCCCCGCGATGCCGACGGCGGAATACGCGCTGGCCCTCTATGAACGCGCCGATCACGGGGAGGTGAATCCTTCGGCCGTACATCTGAGTGAACAGTTTGCCAGGGCCAACCAGATTCTGGATGCACTCGACGCAGGCCGCGACCCCTTCCCGGGGTCCGGCGACTTCCACAAAGCCTACCGTTCCGGAGTAGACCAGTCCCTGCAGCCGTATCGCGTGTTCGTTCCGCAGGCTTACAGCGCATCCAAGCCGTCGGGTCTGGTGATCGCACTGCATGGAATGGGCGGCGATGAGAATTCGATGTTCGATTCCTACAGCGGCGCGATGAAACGCGAGGCCGAGAGAGTAGGGCTGATCGTGGCTTGCCCCAAGGGACTCGATTCGGCTTCCATGTATCGTGACGCCGCCGAGAAGGACGTGATGAATGTGCTCGCCGAGGTGCGACGCGACTACAACATAGACCCGGGCCGCATCTATCTCATGGGACATTCGATGGGCGGGTACGGGACGTGGAGCATGTCGATGAACCATCCGGATGTGTTCGCCGCGCTGGGTCCGATTTCGGGCGGCGGGAATCCCGCGGGGATGGCCAGGATAGCCCACATTCCGGAGTACGTAGTGCACGGCGACGACGACCGCACGGTACCCGTGACGCAGTCGCGAATCATGGTGGAAGCCGGAAAAAAGGCGGGCGCGAACATTACGTATGTGGAAGTGCCGGGCGGGAGCCACGTCAGCGTGGCGGCGCCCAACTTCGGACCGATGCTCGATTTCTTCGTTCAGCAGAAGAAGACCAAGACGGAGTAACACGATGAGAAAGCTGCTACCGGGCGCCTTCGCGCTGCTCACTGCTACCTGCATCCAGGCGCAGACGCCGCACCTGCCGCGCGGCACGGCCACGGATGTGACCAACGACGATATTCAAGCCACGCTGAAGAAGACGCCCAATGCCGCGGTCAGCGACCAGGCGATCCGGGTGGTCAGCATTGCCGATGAGTACAACGTCGGCATCGGCGTGGTGCACCGGTCCAAAACCGTGGGGAAACAGGCGGCCAATGGCATCGAGCACAGCCAGATTACCGAGATCTATCACGTCATCGAGGGCAATGCCACGCTGGTGACCGGCGGCACCATCGAGAATCCGCGCGAATCGCCGCCTGAAAGCCAGGTGGTCAAGGTGTTGAACGGCCCCAGCACGGGAGGCGGCGCCATCCAAGGCGGTGTCAGCCGAAGGGTGGGGCCCGGAGACGTGGTCATCATTCCGCCCAATACGCCGCATTGGTTCAGCGAGATCTCGTCCGATCAGATCGTGTACCTGGTAGTGCGGGTGGATCCACATAGGATCCTGCCGGCCGGGTACGGCGCGAAGTAGATAAAGGAATCGAAATGAAATCTTCAGGAAGAGAGAGTCAAGCGGGCGCGTTTGGGTGATAGGGGTGAGTGCGCCCGCTGTCGTAACGGGGATTTAATTGAAAGACGGCGCCAGTTACCCCACGGGTTACATCCTGAGGCGCATTTCCGGGCTAGCCCTTTCGGGCTATTAAGCTGAACCGGAAGGATTTACCCTGACGGTACGGTACAAATAGTTCCATTTTTTGGTGGTATACTGCTTCGCCATGGGAACCAATATTGGCCCAGTACTCCAACCGCCGCCTGTAAGGCCCACGGCTCCCGTTGCCGCACCCAAAAAGCGCGGGACTGGTTGGATTTGGGTCATATTCTTAGCGCTGGCCGCCGCCGCCGGGTACCGTTATTATCCTCAAGTCACGCAGGGCGCCTCCAAATCGGACAAGAGCGGCGCGGAAAAGTCGCCAGGCAAGCGCGCCGCACAGGTCGTTCCAGTTGTGGCGGCCGTCTCGAAGGCGGGAGACCTTTCGATTTTCCTCACCGGCCTGGGTTCCGTGACGGCCTACAATACGGTAACCATCCGCAGCCGCGTGGACGGCGAGCTGATCAACGTCGCGTTCACGGAGGGACAACTGGTCCACCAGGGCGACCTGTTGGCGGAGATCGATCCCCGTCCTTTCGAAGCCCAGCTCAACCAGCTCGAAGGGATGTTGGCGCGCGACACCGCGATGTCGGAAAACGCCAAGCTCGATCTGAAGCGATATGAGCAACTGGCCTCACAGGGCGTCATCTCCCGGCAGCAACTGGACACCCAAAGCGCGTCGGTGCACCAATACGATGGCACGATCCGCTCCGACCAGGGCCAGATCGAGAACGTCAAGCTCCAGATTTCTTTCACCCACATTTATGCGCCGATTACGGGGCGCATCGGCTTGCGGCTGGTCGATCAGGGCAATATCATCCACGCCACCGATCAGACCGGTCTCGCGACCATTACGCAGTTGCAACCGATCGCGGTGCTGTTCAACCTGGCGCAGGACTACCTTCCGCAGGTGATGGCCAAGTGGAACGGTGGGCAGACCTTGCCGGTGGAGGCCTGGGATCGGGATCTGAAGAAGAAACTGGCGGTGGGGAAACTTCTCACCATCGACAACACCATCGATGCCGCCACCGGCACGGCGCGCTTCAAGGCGGAGTTCCCGAACGACGACAACTCGCTGTTCCCGAACCAGTTTGTGAACGCCCGGCTCCTGGTGGACACGCGCCGCGGAGTGGTGATTGTGCCCTCGGCGGCGATCCAGCGCAGCCCCGCGACTGCCTTCGTTTATGTGGTGAAGGACGACCAGACCGTGGAGATGCGCAACGTGGTTCCCGGGCCGGTGGACGGCGACAATGCCTCGATAGACAGCGGCCTGCGGGCCGGAGAGAACGTGGTGATCGACGGCGTGGATAAACTGCAGCAGGGATCCAAGGTGGAGGCGCGCGTGGTGGGCGCGGGATCCAAAGGCGGGGAAAAAACGAGGCCGGGCGACACTCGATGAGCATTTCCAGTCCGTTCATCATGCGGCCGGTCGCCACCTCGCTGCTGATGGCCGGGATCCTGCTGGTAGGCGCGGTGGCGTTCCGCCAACTGCCGGTTTCGGCACTGCCGCAGGTGGATTACCCGACCATCCAGGTGGTGACCTTCTATCCGGGTGCCAGCCCGGACGTGATGTCGTCATCCGTAACGGCGCCGCTCGAGCGCCAGTTCGGCCAGGTGCCGGGGCTGAACCAGATGACCTCCACGAGCTCGCAGGGCGCTTCGGTCATCACCCTGCAGTTCGTGCTCGATTTGAACATCGACGTGGCCGAGCAGCAGGTGCAGGCGGCCATCAACGCGGCCACCACGTTTCTGCCGAAGGACCTCCCCAACCCGCCCATATACAGCAAGACCAACCCGGCGGATGCGCCCATCCTCACGCTGGGGTTGACCTCTACCGCGCTCTCGCTGGCGAAAGTAGAGGACTTGGCCGACACTCGCCTGGCGCAGAAGATTTCGCAGTTGCCCGGCGTCGGACTGGTGAGCATCTCGGGCGGCCAGAAGCCCGCGGTGCGGGTACAGGCGAATCCGACCGCTCTCTCGGGCTACGGGCTGAATCTCGAGGATCTGCGCGGCGCGATCGGGAGCGCCAGCGTGAACCAGGCGAAGGGCAGTTTCGACGGCCTCCGGCAGTCGTTCACCATCGGTGCCAACGACCAGTTGCTTACCAGTTCGGAATTCAAGCCACTGGTGGTGGCTTACCGCAATGGGGCGCCGGTGCTGCTCTCCGATGTGGCGAACGTCGTGGACGACGCCGAGAACGTCAAACAGGCCGCGTGGATGAACGATGTGCCCGCGGTGATTCTGAACATCCAGCGGCAGCCCGGCGCCAACATCATCGAAGTGGTGGACCGCGTGAAGAGGCTGTTGCCCACGCTGCGCAGCTCCCTGCCCTCGTCGGTGGATATCGCCATCCTGACGGATCGTACCGTCACCATCCGCGCCTCGGTCCACGATGTGGAGTTCGAGCTGATTCTCACCGTGGGCCTGGTGGTGATGGTCATCTTTCTGTTCCTGCGCAACGTTTCGGCCACCATCATCCCCAGTGTGGCGGTGCCCATGTCGCTGATCGGCACGTTCGGGGTGATGTACCTGATGGGCTACAGCCTCAACAACCTGACGTTGATGGCGCTGACCATCTCGACCGGCTTCGTGGTGGACGATGCCATCGTGATGATCGAGAACATCATGCGCTACATCGAGGACGGAATGCCGCCGCTGCAGGCGGCACTGCGCGGGTCGGCGCAGATCGGCTTCACGATTCTCTCGCTGACGGTATCGCTGATCGCGGTGCTGATTCCGCTGCTGTTCATGAGCGATATTGTGGGGCGGCTGTTCCGCGAATTTGCGGTAACTCTGAGCGTTACGATTCTGGTATCGGCGTTCGTTTCCCTGACCCTCACGCCCATGATGTGCTCGCGGCTGCTGCGCCACAAGCCGGAGAGCGAACAGGGGGCCATGTACCGTGCCTCGGAGCACGCCTTCCAGGCGATCATTCATCTTTATGGCCGCACCCTGACGGTGGTTCTGCGCCACCGGTTCGCGACCCTCCTGGTAGCGTTGGGGACGCTGGGAATGACCGGCTACCTCTACCTGAAGATCCCCAAGGGCTTCTTCCCGGTGCAGGATACCGGCGTAATTTTGGGCATTTCGGAAGCGCCGCAGACGGTTTCGTTCCGGGCCATGGCGGAACGGCAGCAAGCGTTGGCGAAGGTGATCCTGAAGGACCCTGCGGTGGAGAGCATCTCCTCGTTTATCGGGATCGACGGCACGAATACCACCTTGAATAGCGGCCGCATCCAGATCAACCTGAAGCCGCTCGAGGAGCGCCACAGCGACGCCCTCGAGATCATTCGCCGGCTGCAGCCGCAACTGGCGGAGGTGGATGGGATTACGCTTTACATGCAGCCGGTGCAGGATCTCACCGTGGAAGATCGCGTGAGCCGCACGCAGTTTCAATACAGCCTGGAGGATCCCGATCCCAAAGAGCTGGGGACATGGGCGACGAAGTTCGTGGACAGGCTGCAGAATTCTCCGCGCCTGCGGGACCTGGCCAGCGACCAGCAGAACACCGGGATCGAGACGCGCCTGGCGATCGACCGCAATACGGCTTCCCGGCTCGGGATCACGCCGCAGATGATCGACGACACGCTGTACGATGCGTTCGGCCAGCGCCAGGTGGCCATCATGTTCACGCAATTGAACCAGTACCGCGTGGTGCTGGAGATCAAGCCGGATTTCCAGTTCGGCCCGCAGGACCTGAGCAAGATTTTTGTACGGTCGTCAGCCGGAGGGCAGGTGCCCCTGGCGGGCTTCACGCGCTACGAGCAGTTGACCGTTCCGCTGGTGGTGAATCACCAGGGACAGTTCCCCGTCACGACCGTGTCGTTTAACCTGGCTCCGGACGCCTCGTTGGGGGACGCGGTGAACGAGATCGAATCGGCGCGGACGGAACTGGGAGTGCCGCCCAGCGTACAGGCGGATTTCCAGGGGACCGCCAAGGCTTTTATCACGTCGCTGGCGAACGAGCCGATCCTGATTCTGGCGGCGGTGGTGACGGTGTATATTGTGCTGGGCGTGCTGTACGAAAGCTACATTCACCCGATCACGATCCTCTCGACGCTGCCTTCGGCCGCGGTCGGAGCGTTGCTGGCGCTGATGGTGTGCAAGATGGAGTTGAGCGTCATCGGGCTGATCGGGATTGTGCTGCTGATCGGCATCGTGGAAAAGAACGCGATCATGATGATCGACTTCGCGCTGGAGAAGGAGCGCAAAGACGGCGAAGAGCCGCTCGAGGCGATCTTCCAGGCCTGCCTGCTGCGCTTCCGCCCCATCATCATGACCACCATGGCGGCGCTGCTGGGCGGCGTCCCGCTGGCGCTTGGTTCGGGCACCGGGCAGGAGTTGCGCAGACCGCTCGGGGTGACCATTGTGGGCGGCCTGATCTTCAGCCAGTTGCTGACGCTGTACACCACGCCGGTGATCTACCTCGGATTTGCGAGCCTGGCACGACGGTTCGGCAAGCGATCGGCGGAGGTGGACTTGGAGCACGAGGTTGCGGCACAAGTGTAACCGGCGCCGGCCACGTGTTGTGTCCGGTCGTGCGACCTTCGCCTACGCGGCTCCCGGTGTTCCTCGCTCGGGTCAGTTCGCATGAACGCCGTCATCGGAGGTATCGAATTCCTCCATATCGCGCCATGTCCGGAGACCATTCTCGAGGACGACCCGCTTGTCTGGAACATCGCGACGTGTTCCACGTAATGGAGGAGGTTCACGGCGTCTTGGCCGGAGCCCGGCGGAAGAACCCTGCCATCGAGCAGCAGGAAGCGGAGTACCGATTTGAGCGCCAGATGGATTTGATCGGGGCCGCCGGCATCTTCTCCCACCGATCGGACCGAGGCATGCAACATGATGGTCTCGCCCGGGGTGATGCCCAGGTTACGAAAGTGATCCGCCAGTTCCCCGGTCGAGTACATAGATTGTCATCGCGGTTCGTCACCAGTTCGTAATCGAGCCATCCGGGCGGAAGTAAGTCTGCGCGCGCGCGGTGACCGGCTGCGTGATCTCCGCAATCTGCGTCAACTGCTTCATGTCGAGTTCCACGCCCAAGCCGGGGCGGTCGCTGGCGTACAGCTTTCCTTCTTTGAAATCCAGCCCGGCCGGCATGTGCGGGATGGTGCGGCCGCCGTAGTTGTACTCCATCATCACGGGGCCCGAGAACGTACCCAGGGCGTTCACCAGCGCGGCGGTCGAAATCGGCCCGGTGAAGTGGGGCACGATGCCGACGAAGTGCGTTTCGCAGATGGCCGCGATCTTCATCATCTCCGTGATACCGCCGACGTTGGGCAGGGTGGCGCGGAGGTAATCGATATCGTGGGCCTCGATCAGCTTGTTGAAGTCCCATCGGTTCCCCCACTCCTCACCGGCGGCGATAGGAACCCGGGCGCCACGCCGCAGGAGCGGAAGATCCTCCTGGAAAGCTTCGGTACGCACCGGATCCTCCACGAAATAGGGCGCCAGGTCCTTGATCAGGTCGCAGCCGCGCATCGCATCGGAAAGATCGAAGCGCTGGTGGAAGTCGATGCACCAGTCGCCGTTTTTGCCGACGCCTTCCCGCACCTGCACGCACTCCTCGTACATCTGATTCAGCTTCTGGTGAGTGTTGAACGTGGTGTTGGCCGGAGTATCGGCCGCGCCGAAGCGGAACGCGCGGTATCCGGCCGCGATGGTCAACTGCGCACGCTCCTTTACGGTCATACCGGGCTTGACGCCGGGAATGACTCCCGAGGTGTTGTAGCACTCGCAGTAATTGCGGACCATCCCGCCGAGCAGCGCGTGGACCGGCAGGTTGTGCACCTTGCCTTTGAGGTCCCAAAGCGCCAGGTCGAGCGCCCCCAGGGCGTGCATCTTCTCGCGCCCCGGCGGGTAGAAGAAGGAGCGCGACATGTCCTGCCAGAGGCGCTCGATGTACTGCGGATCCTTGCCGATGAGCCGCCCGGCGCACTGCTCCAGGGTGTCTTTCGATCCGCCCTCGCCGATTCCGGTGATGCCCGCGTCGGTTTCCACCGTGACCACCAGGTCGCTCTGGTTGAACAGCGGGTTCGGGTTGGCGGTCCGATAAGCGCGCACCCGGGTAATCTTCATCTTGGCGACAGCCGCCGTGGCCGGCGCCGGACTGGCCACACTCACGGCGGTGGTCGCTGCCAGTGATTGGAAGAAAGATCGTCGATTCATGCCTACCTCTGAACTCTTCCGGACCCGCCCCCTCTCAGGAGCGCGTGCACCTCGTCTACGGTGGTGCGGTTGAAGTCGCCCATGATCGAGTGCTTCAGGCAGCTCGCAGCCACTGCGAATTCGAGCGCATCGGTGTGCGAGGGCAGGGACTGCCAGCCATAGATCAGGCCACCGGCGAAACAGTCGCCGCCGCCCACCCGGTCCACGATGTGGGTGATGTCGTAGTGGCGGCTCACCTCGAAGCCCTCGCGATCGTTCAAACAGGCCGCCCAGCCATTGTGGGAGGCGCTGTGCGATTCGCGCAGACTGACGGCGATGGCCCGCAGGTTGGGAAATTCGGAAAGCACCTGGTTGGTGAGTTGGCGGTACTGGTCATGCTCGAGCTTGCCGGATTGCACGTCCACCGCGATGTGTATTCCGAGAGCCATCTGCACGTCTTCTTCGTTGGCAATCGCGATATCCACGAACTGCATCAGTTCGCGCATCACCTGCACGGTGGGCTTTCCCCATTTCCACAGGTTCTTACGGTAATTCAGGTCGCAGGAGACCGTGATACCTTTCCCGCGCGCCTTGCGCACCGCTTCGAGCGACAGGTCGGCTGCTCCGGCGCTGATCGCGGGAGTGATGCCGGTGATGTGAAACCATCCTGCGCCTTCGAGCGCCTGGTCCCAGTCGATATCGCCCGGTTTGGCGATGGCGATAGCGCTGTTGACGCGGTCGTAGACCACTTTCGAGGGCCGCTGATTGGCGCCCGCTTCCAGAAAATAGATGCCCAACCGCCCCTTGCCGCGCACGATTCGGGAGGTGTCCACGCCGAAGCGCCGCAGCTCGCCGACGGCGGCATCCGCCAGCGGGTTCCCCGACGGCAGAACGGTGACGTAGGAAGCCGGCAAGCCGAAGGACGCGAGCGCGACGGCTACGTTGGCCTCTCCGCCCCCGAAAGTGGCCACAAATTGAGGGCTTTGGAGAAATCGCTCGAACCCCGGGGGCGCCAGGCGCAGCATGATCTCGCCAAAAGTGACGGTCAGTTCAGGCATGGATGCCTAATTATAATGCCCGGTATCGCTCGTCGGTTGGCCGCCGGAGATGCGCGAGCTAACCGTTTTACCTTCCCAGAGTCCAACTATGGTATAGGTAGCCTATGGAAACGCCGCGGCTTCGCGGCCTTCCATCCTTTATCGACCATGCGGGAACTGCTGCGGCGGATTCGTTTTCTTTTTCATCGGGCGGAGTATGAACGCGATCTGGAAGAAGAGATGGCCCATCACCTCTCGATGATCGCGCACGATACGCGTTCGGAGGCGGCGGCGCGAAAGCGATTCGGCAATCTCGCGTCGTGGAAGGAGGAGAGCCGGGGAATGTGGACCTTCCGGTTTCTGGAACAGGCCGCGCAGGACATTCGGTACGCCATGCGGGCCATGGCCGCCAATCCCGTCTTTACGGCGACAGCCGCGCTGTCGCTGGCATTGGGGATCGGCGCGAATACCGCGATCTACAGCTTCATGGATGCCATCCTGCTGCGCTCGCTGCCGGTCCAAAGGCCGGCGGAACTGGCGATCCTCGAGTGGCATTCTTCGAAACGCCCGCCCGTGGTGCAGGGAATCAACGGCACCGCGCGAAGGTATGGAGACCGCGGTACCATGAGCCCCAATTTCCCGTACGGCGCGTACGAGGCGCTGCGCGGGGACACCCGCGTCTTCTCTTCGTTGTTCGCCTATACCTACGTGCAGTCGTTCAACGCCGTGGTGCGCAATGAGGCAGAGGCGGTGGGAGGCGGTTTTGTGTCCGGGAACTACTTCGCCGGGTTGGACGTGCCCCCGTCCGCGGGGCGATTGATCGAGTGGGACGACGACCGGAAGGGCGCGCCCCCCGTCGTGGTGCTGACGTATCCCTATTGGCAACGGCGCTACAACGCCGACCCGGACGTCCTGGGGAAACCGATTCTCCTGAACCACCAGTCTTTCACGATCGTGGGAGTGACCGCACCGGGATTCTTTGGCGTGGACCCGCAACAGAGCCCGATGCTCTTTCTGCCCATCCACTCGATGCCGCTGTTCGCAATCGATCCGGCGGCGGAGGAACGCTCGCGCTTCTTCAACGATCACTCCTACTGGATCGAGATGATGGGCCGTCTTCGCCCGGGTGTCAGCTTCGATCAGGCGCAGGCAGCGATGCGGGCGCAATTCACGGCCTTCGCCGCCAGTACCGCTGCTTCGCCGAAGGACGCAGTGGTGCTGCCGGAACTCGCATTGGATGCGGGCGGCGCCGGCATCGACTCGCTCCGCCGCGCCTATTCCAAGCCGCTCTATGTGCTGATGACCATGGTGGGGCTGATCCTGGCGATTGCCTGCGCCAACCTCGCCAACCTGCTGCTGGCGCGGGGAACCGCGCGACGCCGGGAGATGGCGGTGCGCTTGAGTCTGGGGGCGGGGCGATGGCGGATCGTGCGTCAGATGCTGACCGAGAGTGCGCTTCTCTCGGTGGCGGGCGGGGTGCTCGGGCTCGCGGTGGCGTTTGCGGGAATCCGCCTGATCACCTGGTTAATTGCCAACGGCCGCGAAAACTTCTCGCTGCACGCCGAGTTGAATTGGCCGGTGATCGGTTTCACGCTGGGTTTGTCCCTGTTGGCCGGCGCGATATTCGGATTGGCGCCGGCGATTCAGGCCACCAGGATCGATTTCACGCCGGCGCTCAAAGAAAGCAGGACGCAGGGTGTGGACACCGGAAGGCGCGCGTGGCGGATGCCTCTGGGGCACGTGCTGGTCGTGGTGCAGATTGCGGTGTCGATGCTGCTGGTGGTCGGTGCCGGATTGTTCGTGCGCACGCTGGTGAATCTGCATTCGATCGATGTCGGCTTCAATCGCGAGAATCTGCTGCTGCTCAGCCTCAATGGGCAGCAGGCGGGCTACAAGGGCGCGGCGCTGGCTCGCTTCTATGCGGACCTGATGGAGAAGTTCCGGGAGATCCCCGGTGTGCGATCCGCCAGCGGCTCGACGTATCCGCTGGTTTCGCGATTCGCCAACTTTGAATCGGTCACCATTCCGGGGCTTCCCCTGCCAGGCGACCCCGGGGCGAACGTGATGGAGGTAGAGCCGGACTTCCTCGGGACCATGCAGATCCCCGTTGTGTTGGGACGCGACCTGCAACCGGGAGACCAGGCATCGCCGGCGGTGGCGGTGGTGAATCAGAAATTCGCTTCGGTCTTCTTCGGCGACCGGAATCCGGTAGGGCAGCAGATTGCGTTTGATAACAAGAACCCCGACGCTCCGCTCTTCGAGATCGTGGGGGTTGCCAAATCGGCGCATTACAACTCTCTGCAGGAACGGGAATCCGTGGTCGTCTATGTCCCCTACACGCGAAGAGTGGCTCAACTGGGGCGATTGTTCTTCGAACTGCGCACCGCGGGCAATCCGCTGAGCGTGGTGAGCGCGGTGCGGCGCATTGTCCACGACGCGAGCCGCGACATCTCGATTGCGGAACTCGGCACACAGTCGCAGCGCATCGAGCAGACTATTTCGCAGGAACGCACGTTCGCCAGCCTGGGGACTTGCTTTGCGGTGCTGGCGTTGTTGATTGCCTGCGTAGGCTTATATGGTGCGATGGCTTTCATGGTGGCGCGGCGTACCGGGGAGATCGGCGTCCGGATGGCGCTCGGGGCGCAGCGGCCCAAGATCCTGTGGATGGTGCTGCGGCAGGTGCTCGGGTTGACAGCCGTAGGGCTGTCACTCGGGTATCTGGCTGCGCGATTTGCGGCTCGCCTCGTGGAGTCGTTCCTGTATGGGATGCAGGCCAACGATCCGCTCGCGGCGGCGATTGCAGTGGCAATTCTGACCTCTGCGGCCTTGATGGCCGGGTATGCCCCGGCGTGGAGAGCATCGCGAATCGACCCCGCGGCTGCGCTCCGGAACGAGTAGTCCCGCTATCTCTAAAGGCATAGAACTAAACGGGTAAACATATTATCGGAGGATAATATCTTGAGATAATTCTGACTCGAAAGCCACGTATTCGCATCGAGACAGAAAATGAGATTCATACGTCTGTTAATCTTCGTAACGGCCGCGGCGTTGACCGCGGTAACCGCTTCCGCGAACACGTTCCAGTTCTCCGCACTTTTAGGGACTGGGAGTCAAACGCTGTCACTCACAGTTGGCGGAGTGCAGATCGGGAGTTACACTGGCTCCGGGAACAGCCCGACCTACATCGCGACCGAGGCCACCGCCGATTGGTACAGCATTGTGATCGACTACCAGGCGTCAACGAATTACGGAACTCCCGGCTTAAGCCTGTATTTGAACAGCAGCCTGATCCCGATTGCTGACCTCGCTTCGTACAACGCATCCGGGACCACAGTCAACGGATTGACGGGCACTTACTGTACGCCAACTTGTGGCAGTACGGTAGTGACAGATTACGGAGAACGGCCGGTAAACGACTCTCCCAACGCGCTGCCCTGGAGCAGCTATAGCTTCAACTGGGGACCTTTTGAAGAGCAACTCACGGGCTATGTCTGGCTAGGCACTGGAACGCCAAGCCTTAGCACGGTACCTGCGTTTCAACAGTCCGGTGACAGCGGCAGCGGCGACGGAGACGCAGTGGAACCCGGCACGTGGTGGCTGATCGCCACGGCATTACCACTGTTGGGAATCTCGAAGCTTCGACTGAACCGCGCGAAAGTCCACGCCTGCTGACATGGAGCGACTTACAGGGTGGCCCTAAGCCGCTGCTGCAGCCGCGGCAGCGGCCAGGGGCCGGCGAAGCCAAAGAAACATGCCGGCAGCGAACAACTGCAGCGCCATTCCGAAGACCACCAGCGCCACGATGGAGTGGTCGTAAAGCAAGCCCATCGCGGCGCTGCCCAAAAACCACATCACGCCGTAGATCCCGTTGAACGCTCCGAACGCGCCGCCGCGTTTGTTCATCGAGACCACTTGGGAGATACCGGCACGCAGCGAGGCGTCCTGCGCGCCCAATCCAACCGCCCAGCATCCGACGCTGGCAATCGCTCCGGCGGGTCCGCCGAGAAAGCCCAGCGGCAGTGCCAGCATCGAAACCAGGATCCCCAGGCTCAACACGGAGATTCCGTGGCGGTCAAACAGCCTTCCGAGCACCAGCGCCGCCAAGCCGTTCACTCCCATAGCGCCGGCATACAGAATGGGAATGACCGCGGGCTTGGCAAGCTCGATCTTCTGAAAGTGGTAGGCAAGCAGCGGGAAGTCCACAAAGCCGCAGGCGAGGATCCCGGCAGCAGTCACATAAAGCCAGAACACGCGTGGCAACGCCTGCTGCTTGACAGGCTTGGGCGCCGGCGGCGCACCTTTGCCGCTGTAGGCCGCCCGCGCCAGCAGCAGCGCCAGCAGGGCGCCGGCCGCGGGGAATGCCAGCCGCAGGAAGGCCGGCCCGAAATGATTGGCCCGCGCCACGGCATACGCCATCATCAGAGGCCCGAGCACCGCGCCGGTCTGATCCATGGCGGCGTGGACGCCGAATCCAAACCCATGCCCCACCTTGCTGGTGGCCTCGGAGAGCAGAACATCGCGCGCCGGACCGCGCAGCGCCTTGCCGGTGCGCTCGGCCACCACCAGCAGTGCGGCCGTCCGCCAGTTCCCGGCGAGTGCCAGGGCCGGCACCACCAGCACATTCAACGCATAACCCGCAATCGTGATGGTCCAATAGGCGCGCGTCCGGTCGGCGAAACGGCCGGAGAACAGACGCAGGCTCGCGGCAATCATCTCTCCCACGCCGGAGATCAGTCCCACCTGCAGGGCGGTGGCGCCCAGATCTTTGAGGAACGGGCCGATGATGCTGTAAGCGCCCTCGTAGGTCATGTCCGCGAAGAGGCTGACCACTCCGAGGCACAGAATCACGCGAATCGCCCACGCGCGCTCCTGAGGGGAAACTGTCACTGGTGGATGCCTTCCAGATCGCCGAACCCGAACGGCCGCATGAGCTTCAATTCGGGAACAACACCAGGATGCTGGGGGCCTGGTGCACTTCCGTGAGAGTCTCCACGACCGAAAGCAGCCCCAGGATCAGCAGCAGACCAACGGCCGCGTAGCGGATCGTTTTAGGAGAGAGATGATCCTGGATCCACTGGCGCACCGTCGCGCCGATGGAAGCCGCCAGCGCGCCTTTGGTGGCCATGGCGCCCACCGCTCCCAGCCACACGACGACGGGCGTGGCCGGAAATTTCGCAGCCATTCCGGCGGCAGTCAACTGCCCCACATCGCCCCACTCCGAGAAGAAGATCGCGGCGAACGACACGATCACGGCCCGGGAGGCGGGGTGCGACTCCTGCCTGACTTCCCGCTTGTCCGGTTTGCGCCAGAGGACAATCGCGATGGCGAAGAAATTCACGGCGGTGATGCCGGCTACGAGAAGGGGCGGCAGCTTGGAGATGGTCTCTCCGACCCACACCGCCACTCCCATCTTGGCCATAAACGCCACCACCATGCCGAACAGAATCGGCACCGTACGATACCTTGTTGCCAGAACCCCTGTGGTATAGAGCAGCTTGTCGCCGACGATTTCGGCTACAAACACGGTTCCGAAGGTAGCCAAAAATACAGGCAGCATCTTACCCTCACGACCTGATGTAGTTTTCCAGCCTAGCATATCCGGGAATGAGGATGCTCCGCTCCGGCGCGCATCCGGCCCACCTGAGGCTTCGCTCGTGACATACTGTGGAGCGTGCTGCGCGCTGCTCGTTTGCATGCTCTCCTGCCGCTCCTGGTGGTATCTCTGGCACGTCTGCCCGCCCAATCGACGGTGACCCTGGCCGGGACGGGAACGCCGGGATTCTCGGGCGACGGCGGTCCCGGAACCCAGGCCCAAGTCAGCAACCCTTATGGCCTGACGATCGGACCTGACGGCGCCCTGTACTTCTGCGAGATCGGCAACCACCGCGTTCGCCGGCTCGACTTGAAAACGCACCTCATCTCGACGGTCGTGGGCAGCGGCCAGAAGGGCTATTCGGGCGACGGAGGCCCAGCCCTCGCCGCCAACCTCAACGAGCCATACGAAGTCCGGTTCGATCACGACGGCAATCTCTTCTTCTGCGAGATGCAGAATCACGTCGTGCGGCGCGTGGACGCCCGGACCCATATCATCTCGACGGTGGCCGGTACGGGCGCCGCGGGTTTCGCGGGCGATGGCGGCCCCGCGGTGAAGGCGCAGCTTCGACAGCCTCACAGCATCGCGTTCGACCCGCAGGGCCGCCTCCTCATCTGCGATATCGGGAACCTGCGGATCCGGCGCGTGGACCTCAGGACCGGCATCATCGAGACTTGGGCAGGCACGGGCGAGAAAAGCCCCACCGCGGACGGAGCACCCATCACCGGTACGCCTCTGAACGGACCGCGCGCCATAACGTCCGACCCGGACGGCAATCTCTACCTTGTGTTGCGCGAGGGGAATGCGGTGTACCGGATGGATCCCCGCGCCAATCGGATCGATCACCTGGCCGGTACCGGCGAGAACGGCTACCAGGGGGATGGCGGACCGGCGAAATTGGCGAAGCTCTCGGGACCGAAGGGAGTCGCCTGGGCTCCGGACGGCAGCCTCTATCTGGCCGACACGGAAAGCCACACCATCCGCCGAATCGATTTGAAATCCGGCATCATCACCACCGTCGTGGGGACCGGACAGCGCGGCAACGGCCCGGATGGCGACGCGCGGCAATGCCGCCTGGCGCGCCCGCACGGCATTTTTGTCAGCGCGGCGGGAAAAGTGTATATTTCGGACAGCGAATCGCACCGTATCAGGACGCTCCAATGAAACGACATCGCTCGATACAGGGATGTGTCATCGCGGCAGCCGCCGCGTCACTGGCCGTTGGGCAGGCGCCCATGGATCGCGATATGCTCGCGGCGATCCGCAGGGAGGCGACTGAGCATCCGCAGGTCTCGCCAGTCTTCGACATGTTCACGGTGACCATCGGGCCACGGCTCACCGCCTCGCCGGCACAGAAGCGGGCGGCCGAGTATGCCCGTGACCGCCTGGCCTCCTACGGGCTCGAGAACGCGCACCTGGAGCCGTGGCACTTCGGCCGCGGATGGAGTCTCGAAAAGCTCACAGTCGAAATGACCGAGCCGCGCTACATGCCGCTGATCGGCTATGCCGACGCCTGGTCGTCCTCCACGCCGGGCGAAATCGTGGGCGCGCCGCTATTCATTGGCGGCAAGGCAGCCGACCAGGTGGACGCCCTGCGTCCGCAACTCAAAGGCGCGATCCTTATGACCGCGCCCATGCTGTCGAATTTCGTCAGGGCGGACCGCCCGAATCCCAGCGACCCGGACTACAAGCCCAACTCCGCGGCGTACGCGACCAGCGTCGGACAGACCGGCAATCGGCCCGGCAGGGGAGCGGCCGCCGGCGCCCAGCGCATCACCCAGCTTCTTCGCGAGGCCGGCGCGGGCGTGCTGCTCAAGCCCAGCCGCGGCGAGCATGGCACCGTCTTCGTGTCGGGGCGCGACCTCGGCGAAGGTGCGATCCCATCGGTGACCCTCGCCGCCGAGCACTACAACATGATCGCGCAGATGATCGGGCAAAAGGTCCCGGTCAGGTTGCGGGTGAACGTGCAATCGAAGTTCTACGATTCCGATGGCGGCAATGCCTACAACGTGATCGCGGAGCTCCCCGGGTCGGACCCGGCGGTACGCGACGAGGTGGTCATGATTGGCGGCCATCTGGATTCCTGGCATACCGGTGTGGGAGCGACCGACAATGCCGACGGCGCCACCACGGTGATGGAGGCCATGCGGATTCTGAAGGCAGCCGGCGCGAAGCCGCGCAGGACCATCCGCGTGGCGCTGTGGGCCGGCGAAGAGCAGGGCTTGCTCGGATCGAAGGCGTGGGTGGCGGCGCATCTGGCCGGCGACGCCAATCGGGCCGCGCGTGAGAAGTTCGATGTCTATTTCAATATCGACAACGGAACAGGACCGATCTACGGCTGGTATCTCCAGAACAGCGAAGCTGTCCGCCCGCTCTTCGACGCCTGGCTCGAGCCGTTGAAGGACTTCCGGGCCCGCCGCAACACCATCGAACCGATCGGGTCCACCGACCACCTGAGCTTCACCGACGTGGGGGTGCCCGGCTTCAACCCGATTCAGGACTATGTCAACTACGACGTGCGCACCCACCATACCAACATGGATACAGTGGAGCGTCTCGACGTGAAGGACATCAGCCAGGCGGCGGTGGTGATGGCCTGGTACGCCTACAATGTCGCCATGGCCGGTGAGAAGATTCCCCGGCCAGCCATGAAATAGGCTCGTGGCCCTTTCGAGCCGCTCTGATTCCCCTGCTGTGGGTGTAACGCGATTTGAGAGATCTGCGTCCAAAAGTAATCCATGCTTCAGAAGGGTATTGTTTGCCACGGAATGATCCTTGGCGCAGCCGGGATCATCTGCCTGTTCGCGCCGGCGATGTGCCGGGGCCAAGCCTCGTCTTTCAATATTTCGACCATTGCCGGGAACACCACCGCGGGCACCCTGGGCGACAACGGGGCCGCCACCAGCGCGGAGCTGAATGTGCCGATCCAGGTGGTGGTGGACTCCTCGCATAACGTCTACATCGCGGACAGCATCAACAACCGCATCCGCAAGGTCTCGGACGGAAAGATCACGACCATCGCCGGCACCGGTCAGCTGGGCTATTCGGGAGACGGGGGCGCCGCGACCAAGGCGCTATTGAACGACCCGTACGGCCTGTGGCTCGATTCCTCGGGGAACTTCTACATCGCGGACCTGGATAACCAGGTGGTCCGCAAGGTCACGGCTGGCGGCACCATCAGCACCGTGGCCGGCAACTATCCGGACGGGGCGGGCTTCTCCGGCGATGGCACTCCGGCCACCAATGCGCAACTCGCCCAGCCCTTCGGCGTGGTGACCGACAAAGCCGGAAACCTCTACATCACCGACAGCTTCAACAACCGCATCCGCATGGTGGACACCAGCGGCAACATGTACACCATCGCCGGAAACGGCACGGCAGGATATTCGGGCGATGGGGGCCCCGCGACCAGCGCCACTCTGTACAAGCCATTCGGTATTTCGATCGACAACGCGGGCAATCTCTACTTCGCGGACAGCTCCAACCATCGTATCCGCAAGATCGATACCAGCGGCAATATTACGACGGTGGCAGGCACGGGCACTCCCGGTTTTGCCGGCGATGGCGGCCTCGCAACGAAAGCCCAGCTCTTTCGGCCGTGGGACGTGAAGGTGGACTCGGCCGGGGACCTTTACATCGCCGACTACGACAACAACCGCATCCGCCTGGTGACCCCCGATGGCGTGATCAATACGATTGCGGGGAGTTCGGGTCCGGGTTACGCCGGCGATGGCGGCGCCGCCACCTCCGCCAAATTGAACTTCCCCACCGGCATCGCGCTCGATCCCAGCAACGGGAATCTCTATATCGCCGACTCCGGCAACAATGTCGTCCGGCAGTTGACGCCCACCGCGCCGGCCGTGAGCGCGGGCGGCGTAATTTCGGCTAGCGCTTTCGGCGGACTCCCGGCCATCGCGCCGGGCGGCTGGATCGAAATCTACGGCACGAATCTCTCGACCGACGAGCGCCAGTGGGGCGCGGCCGACTTCCAGGGTGCGCAGGCGCCCAACTCACTCGATGGCACCAGCGTCACCATCGGCGGGCAGCAGGCCTTCGTGGACTTTATCAGCGGCCGGCAGGTGAATGCGCAGGTACCGTCCAACGTCGCGACGGGCTCCCAGACGCTCACGGTGAAGACTCCGTCGGGAACGACGGCGGCGTACACGGTTACGGTGAATGCGATCGAGCCCGGCCTGCTGACTCAGTACACCGTCGCCGGGATTCAGTATCTGGGAGCATTCTCTACCGCTGGAACGCCCATCCTGCCCCCGGGCGCCGTGGCCGGGGTCACGTCGCAGCGCGCCAAGGCCGGCGATACGATTGTGCTCTACGGTGTCGGGTTCGGCCCGGTGACTCCCAATATTTCGGCGGGACAGGTGGTGCAGCAGGCGAACCAACTCGTCACAGCGCCCCAGATCACCATCGGCGGCACTCCCGCGACCGTGACTTTCGCCGGCCTCGTGCAGAATAGCGTGGGGCTCTTCCAGTTCAATGTGATCGTCCCGAGCGTGACTTCGAGCGACAAGGTGGCGGTGACTTTTTCGGTAGGCGGCGCGGCTGGGGCGCAGACCTTGTATACCACCGTGCAATAGGCGGGGCGGCGGTCCCCGTTACGAGAACGTGGTGTACACCTTGGCTTCCCAAGGAAAAATAGGCTCGCGCCCGATCCAATCCGGTGGGACGACCCGGTCCTGCGTCACTTCCCGCCACTGTTTTCCGGGTGGAGTGGCGGGCCAATCGGGCACCACATACTCGGCCGGGGAACCGGTGCTCACGAAATCGGAAAAATTCGCGAGCACCACCACCACATTCATTCCCGCCGCGCCTCGCGTCCACACCAGGACGCGCTTGCCAGCCGTGAAATCTACGTGAATGAAGTTGTTGTCGTTCACTCCGAGCGCCGCCGATGTCGTGCGGAACTTCACGACGCGGGAGACGTATGCCAGAATCCGACGGCGCATCTGCGCGGTGTCGTCGGTTCCTTGGAGGCGGCCGTAATTAACGGGGTCCACCTGCTTGCCTCCGGCCTGTGTCACGTGGCCGGCCTGATCGAAACGCGAATGCTCATCGGCGAACTCGTCACCGGCCAAAATCATGGGAATCCCGACGGATGTCAACAGGCAGACGAACGCCAGCCTGCACCTCTTCTCGAGATCCAGGCCCGAAAGGCCCGAGTTCTGGAGAAAGTTGAACAGGCGCTCCCGGCGGAACCCTTCCACGTCGTGGCTGGTGATGTAATTGACCGCCTGAGTGCCGTCCGTAAATCCCAGACTGCGGCAGTCCACCATCATGCGGACATTGCTTTCAAAGGTCCCGTTATCGCCTTCGCCCAGGATGACGGAACGCACCAGCGATCGGAAGGGATCGTTCCACAGGCCGTCCAGGCGGCCCTGCGTCAGCAGCGCCATGGGCAGGCTCAACTCCTCGCCCACCACCAGCATCCGCCTGTCCGCCTCGGCCGAACTCACGCCTTGGGCCGCGCAACGCTCCTGGAATAGCGTTCGCGCGCGGTCTTTGAATCCCTGCACGAAGTCCCAGTTGGAAACGTTCTCCACGCTGTCGATGCGGATTCCGTCGATGTGGAAGTCGCGCATCCACCGGGTGATGAAGCTGAACATCAATTGGCGCGCCGGGGATAGAGAGACCTCGGCGCCCGAGATCGGGTCGTAAGCATTGACGAATCGGGCGTAGCGGAACAGCACGCTGCCAAAGCCGTTGCGAAGATTGTTCAGCCCCGTGCCTCGCGAGGTGTGCGCGTCTGGATCGTTGGGGTCGGCTTTGGGATCGGTGATATAGAAATCGTCCAGGTTGAGCGTCTGGTAGGGCTCGTGACGCGCAAAGGCCATCACCGTGTCCAGGAAAAAGCGGATCCCATGCTGATGGCCGGTGCGGATGAGCGTGGCCAGGTCCTGATTCGCCGTGGAGGAGGAGAAGCCTTCCGGAAAGCCTAATTCCGAGTCGGGCGCCAAAAAGTGTGCCGTGTCGTATCCCCAGTCGCGTTTGAAGAAACTGTCGGAGGGAGGTAGAAGCTCGATGGCGTTGATCCCAAGGTCGAGAAGGTAGGTCTTTCCGGCCTGCGCCACGTCGAGATTGTCGAAGTTCGCGCCGGTCGCGGCGATATCGATCAGGGACAGAACATCGCGAAAAGTTCCCACGCCAATATCGAAGTCCGGGGTGGAAGCGGTATTGGACCACGCGGTTGGCATTTCGTAGATCACGAGCTGATTGTTTGCGGGGAGCGTGGCCGGGCTCGGGTCGCCGGTGAAGTCGGCTTCCTCTCCTGCGGGGTCGCAGGGGATCAACTGGCCGCCCCGGAATTTGATCACCGCCGCGGGCTGCCGGTCATCCGTCGTAAAAGGAGGCGGCAGGCGGTTCGAGAGCAGGCGCCAGTCCACGGTCGATGCCGCCGGATCGGTGGTCTGAACGCCATCCGCCGGCTCGAAGAAATAGTGGTAGACGGAGCCGTCGGTCAAGCCGCAATCCGCAGCGGCGATTGCGAACAAGTCGGTGAATCCGGCTACGGCGAACATCGGGAATCGCCTCGCGCCTCCGAGTACCGGAGGATTGCCGGGTTGAAACTGGCCGATCACCAGCACCGGCGGGGCGACTGCGGGTTTCGCATGCCAAAGAACGAAGTGAGTGCGCTTACGGTCTAACAGGTCGGCACTGAGTGGCAAAGTGACCTCCTGGTTGCTTCTGAAATGATAGCGCGAAGAAATGCAGGCGCGGACTTTGGACTCTGGCTCATCGACCCGAAGTGGACGAAACTGTACTTCCGGATTTCGGCCGTAATCGGAGCTAACCCCTCCTGTTTACAACAAAGGCGACCGGAACTGTAGTTCCGGTTTTCGCATGGCCAGACGCGGCAGGCAGGAGTGTCCGCGCCACGGCGCTGGGGCCTGGTTCTATAAATGGAGTTTCAAGCTCCTATATCTGAAGATGGCCCACGAAGTGCTGGTTCCTAACCGATCTCACTGAGGAGGGCCACATGGCCAAAGGGTTCGTGTCCATCACTGTGGAACGCTGTAAGGGT
>Ga0335081_10004463_pt1 | contig 22062 bp, 19 predicted proteins | sample Lox_Sample_35_FD_206713 | JGI IMG/M metagenome (GOLD analysis project Ga0335081, IMG submission 206713) | Soil microbial communities from Loxahatchee National Wildlife Refuge, Florida, United States - Lox_Sample_3.5 | ecosystem: Environmental > Terrestrial > Soil > Wetlands | place: USA... | reverse complement strand
TCGAGATTGGATTTTTGATTCTTCCATCAGCGATAACGACCCGCTTCACGCCACCTTTGAGCGCTTCTTCGGCGCCTAAAACTTTTTTCTTCATCCGACCCTGCGCGGCTTCGAGCGCGTCTGATAACTGACTCTGCGTTAAATTTCGAATGAGCGTTGACTCGTCTGGAAAGTTTTTCATCAGCCCTGGAACCGCAGTGAGCAAGATCAATGCATCTGCCTTCAACGCAGACGATACCATCGCTGCGGCGCGATCTCCATCTACATTCAATGCTTCGCCTTTTTCGCTGACCGCGACCGGCGCGATGACAGGCAGATAACCGGCGTTCAACAACATCAGTAACAATTCCGAATTGACAGTTTCGATTTTGCCGGTGTAATCGTCGCGGATGATTTTGCGTTTGCCATTCTCAACAGATTGAATCGAATCTTTGCGCGTGGCTTGCATCAGCTTCCCGTCCAAGCCGCTCAAGCCCAAGGAGTTGATTCCAAGCATTTGCAATTGTTCGACCAGCAACGTGTTGATCTTGCCATTGACAGCCATCGCAAAAATTTCTAATGTCTTGCGATCCGTGTAGCGCGAGGTGTATCCTGATGGCGAGGTAATAAATTTCGGCGGCGCACCTAACGCTTCCCCCAGCGAATTGGCTTCGGCAGAACCGCCGTGCACAAAGACAAGTTGGATGTTCTGCTCCAATAACTCTGCAGCGTCTTTGCATATCGCAGAAAAGTCTACATCGTCCGTGCCGCCGAGCTTGACAACAATGATTGATTGAGTCATGAGTTCTCCGATGACATGTTAGATCGGGTGCAAGCCCGCGAACCCCAAGCCCAGCGTTTCATCCCAGCCCATCATCAAGTTCACGCACTGCACCGCTGAGCCTGCCGCACCTTTCATGAGATTATCAATCGCGCACATCGAAACAACATGACCATTGCTTTCATCGAGGTCAAAGCCGAGATCGGCATAATTCGAGCCAGCTAAGATCTTCGGCTCCGGCACGCGATAGATTCCGCGTTGCTCTTTCACAACGCGTATGAACGGATTTTCATTCGCCGCGCTGCGATACGCTTTCCACAAATCTTTCGTTGTCACACCAGCTTTGACTTTTGCATGTGCAGTCGCTAACACGCCGCGCACCAAATCTACCGAAGTCATCGTGAGCGAGACATTGGTCACACCTATTTCTTGAATCACTTCGGCCGTGTGACGATGCCCAAATGGAGAGAAGGTCCGTATCACAGAAGCCCGTTCCGGGTGGTGCGAGGCGGGATTTCCTTCCACACCACCTTCCGATGATCCGACTTTTATTTCGATGATGATCGATGCTTCCTTCTCGATCAAATCCGCTTTGACAAGTGGAAGCAACGCCAAGTTGCTGGCGGTCGCATTGCATCCCACACCGCTGACATAATTTGCCGCCGCAAGTTCAGCGCGATGAAGTTCAGGCAAACCATAAACAAATTTGCTCAACCATTCCGGTGCAGCATGTTTTTCGCCATACCATTTTTCGTAAACCTCCGCGTCACGCAAACGAAAGTCCGCCGCGAGATCTACGATCTTCGTCGCCAGTTTTCCGTACTGGTCAATATGCTGTTGAGCCTCGCCGTGCGGCAGTGCGAGAAAAAGCACGTCCACCATTTCGAGCTGTGATGGATCGCTAAACTTAAGCTGTGTGTGCTTTCGTAAATTGGGATGCACCTGATACGCAAACTCGCCCATGTGTGAGCGCGATGTGACTTGTTTGACTTCCACATTCGGATGATCAAGCAAAAGACGCAGCGCCTCGCCACCGCCATAACCGGAACCGCCAACGATGGATACGGTTGTCATTGAACAACCTCCCGGCTTGCAACATTGACGGCGTACTCCACGATCTCGCCTGCGATGTCAACTCCGCTCAACGGCTGAAGCGTATGAAATTCCATCGTATGATTGACCTCGTTGATCAAAAATCCGCGCTCAGGATGTTCGATCAAATCAATCGCCAGCACACCGCCGCCGACCGCTTGCGCGGCTTTCAAGCATAAGTCCTCGATCTCAGGCGTGACCGGACATAACTCACCTTCACCACCGCGCGCGGTATTTGTGATCCAATGTGGCGACGTACGATACATCGCAGTCAACACGCGTTCACCGATTACCACCGCGCGAATATCGCGTCCGGGCTTCTCGATGTATTCCTGAATATAAAAAACCTGGTGCTGTGTAGAACCAAGTGTGGCTTTGTGTTCAAAGATTGCCTCAGCCGCGTCGCGGTCATTGATCTTCGCCAGCAACCGTCCCCACGAACCGACTACTGGTTTGACTACCGCCGGATAGCCAAGTTTCTCCAACGCGTCCAACGCAGACTCTGGCGTAAACGCCACAAGGTTGCGCGGCTGCGGCAGGCCAGCTTTCATAAGCAACGTGCTGGTTGTCAATTTATCTCCACATGCTTCAGCCACCGCCACAGTGTTCACGGTCGGCACGCCGAATGCATTCAGGATTCGCAATGCGTAGAGTCCGCTTGTGTAACTAATGCTGCGCTCCAATACCGCATCATATTGATGCCACGACGATTCGTCATCAAGATCAAAACTAATCATGCGATCATCGAGGCGGTCAAAATCAATGCCGCGCTTTTCAAGCGCGCCGAAAATCCATTTCTCTTCAACGCGTATGCGCGAACACAAGACGCCAATTTTCAATCTTCTTTGCATATTCTTCTCGAAATTTATTCGCCCCAATCTTCCTGCTCCATCGGCGCGAGTTGCACCGCGGCGGGGTCGAGAGCGGTCACTTCCAAATCCACGCCACAATCGGGGCAGACGATGATCTCGCCAACTTCGGTTCCGGCTTCAAGCGTAATTTCGGCGGCGCATTCGGGACAAGTAATAGTAGACATGATTTATTCTCCTTTGACTTTTGATTTTGCTAATAGAATTTGTTTTTTTACAGATTGGGGACTCGTTCCACCAATCGCATTTCTTTTTTCGACAGATTTCATCGGATCAAAAACTTGATATACATCCGCTTCAAACGCGGAACTTAGAGTCTGATACGCTTCGAGTGGCAGTTCATCTAACCCGATCATTTTATCCAGTGAGGCTCGAATAGCTTTTCCTGCAATTGCATGTGTTTCACGAAACGGAATTCCTTTGCTGACAAGATAATCTGCCAAGTCAGTCGCCATCATGAATGAATCTATTGCGGAACGCATTCGTTCAGGCTTGACAGTAATCGTCCGCAACGCGCCGGCGATGACGGGCAAAATTGCAAGCAAAATATCTGTGGCTTGAAAGACAGGTCCTTTATCTTCCTGCAAATCTTTATCGTAAGTGGATGGCAATCCTTTGAGTGTTGCAAGCAAGCCGGTTAGCAAACCAATCAACGTTCCGGCTTTGCCGCGCGTCAATTCAATCACATCGGGATTCTTTTTCTGTGGCATGAGGCTTGAACCAGTTGAAAACGAATCGGACAGCTCCAAGAATCCAAACTCGGCACTCGTGTATAAAACGACTTGCTCGGAAAGTTTGCTCAAGTGGATTCCAATCATCGTTGCAGAGAATAAGAACTCGGCGACAAAATCGCGATCTGAAACAGCGTCCATACTATTTTGTGAAACATCTGCAAAGCCAAGTGACTTCGCCAACTCGAGTCGATCTACTAAGATTGGTGTTCCCGCTAACGCCCCTGAACCCAATGGCAAAACAGAAACGCGCTTGATGAGATCAGCAAGGCGTTCGCGATCGCGTTGAAGCGGCCAGAAGTGACTCAGCCACCAATGCGCCAGCAGAATCGGTTGTGCGCGTTGCAGATGTGTATAACCGGGCATGATTGTCTCGCCAGATTTTTCGGCTTGCTCAACAATTGCAGATTGCAAATCTTTCAGTATGGCGTCCAAAGTAGGGATGATTTGAAGCATCCACAATCTGAAATCGGTCGCGACTTGATCGTTGCGCGAGCGACCCGTATGCAATTTGCCAGCCGTTGCGCCGATTAATTCGGTGAGGCGACGCTCAACCGCGGTATGAATATCTTCGTCAGACGCGGCGAATGAAAATTTTCCGCTGGTGAATTCTTCTTTAACGGAAGCCAGCCCGAGGGCGATCTGAGCGTGTTCTTCATCCGAAAAAATCTTTGCCGAATGCAAAGCATCCGCCCACGCGAGACTTCCATCCACATCTTGAATTGCCATGCGTTTATCAACAGACAATGAGGAGTTTAAGTCCCAAGCCGCGGCACCAAGTTTTTGAGCGAAGCGTCCGCCCCACAAAGTCGTCATGCTAATCTCTCTTGAAGCGTGAATAATCAGGCTCGGGCATATCGAGACCTGAAACAGGGAGTCCATTCAACGCGCGGACTTTCAGCGACAAACCAAATAAGCGAATGAAACCTTCAGCGTGACTCTGATCGTAAACATCTTCTTCACCGAAGGTCGCGAAATCTTCGCGATACAAACTGAACTTCGATTTGCGACCCGCAGAAATGAGGTTGCCTTTATAAAGTTTGAGTCGCACCATGCCAGTGACCGGGCCTTGCGTGGCATTGACGAACGCATCAATTGCTTCACGCAGAGGCGTGAACCACAAACCGTTGTAAGCAAGTTCGGCGTATTTGACCGCGACCATTTCTTTGAAGTGCATCGTCTCGCGATCTAAGATGAGTGATTCGAGTTCGCGATGAGCAAAGAGCAAAATCGTTCCGCCCGGCGTTTCATACACGCCATGCGACTTCATACCGACGAGTCGATTCTCGACGAGGTCGACGCGTCCGATTCCGTGCGCGCCGCCAACAGCATTGAGTCGTTCGATGATTTTCGCGGCTGAAAGTTTTTCGCCATTGACTGCGACCGGTGTGCCGCTTTCAAATTCGATCTCGATATATTCAGGTTCATCAGGTGCGTTCTCCGGTGAGGTGCTGATCTGGTACATCGACTCTTCCGGTTCGTTCCACGGATCTTCGAGCAAGCCGCCTTCATGCGACAAATGCCATAAATTTGAATCGCGGCTGTAAATGGATTTGACCGTCGCGGTGACAGGAACTTTATGTTTGGCGGCGTAGGCAATCGCATCTTCGCGCGAGCGGATTTCCCATTCGCGCCACGGAGCAATGATCTTCAAGCGCGGATCCAGCGCCAACACGGTCAGCTCAAAGCGAACTTGATCGTTGCCTTTGCCGGTCGCGCCATGTGCCACCGCGTCGGCACCGACTTCATGCGCGACATCCACAAGATGTTTGGCAATCAACGGACGCGCAACGGACGTGCCGAGTAAATACTTGTGTTCATAGACTGCTCCCGCTTTCAACATGGGGAAAAGATAATTCGCAGCGAACTCTTCCTTCATATCATGGATGATGCATTGACTGGCGCCGCTGTTCAACGCTTTCTGTTCGAGTCCGCGCAAATCTTCATCACCTTGACCGATGTTAGCGCAAAAGCAAACAACGTCGCATCCATAATTTTCCTTCAGCCATGGCACAATGACCGAGGTGTCGAGTCCGCCTGAATAGGCAAGCACAACTTTCTTCACTTGCGGTTTTGGTTTTTCTTTCATGAATTCTCCTTATCAAATGAAAATAAAAACAGCCCTCCGAGAAGGAGGGCTGTTTTGGTTAACCACTATGATGTTTCTGCGATTGCGTTATCGCTCCATCATCCAAACCAAACGTTCCCAATCTTCTCGAAGAGAAGCGGGCATCGGACGACGGGAGCGCGGTAACGCAAACAAGTTAAACATATTGGGCGGTATTCTACTACCAAGCCCAAATCTGTCAATACCGAATCTCGCGATTCGTCCAAGCCCATTTGTTAATCTGTTTTCATGCGCTCATCAAAATCTCCTCATCGTAATGATTACGCACGAGTTTGCGATAAAACATAATCCACCATCAACGAAGGGATGTTGACTCCGGTAGTGGCGATGCTGTTACGAAATTCCATGGTATGATTCACTTCGTTCACCACCAAGCCGTCAGCGGTTTCAAAGACATCAATCGCCAGCATCCCGCTTCCAATCGCGCGCGCGGTGCGTTCACAAATATCTTTTAATTCCAGCGTCAACGGACAATTCGAAGCAACACCGCCGCGCGCAGTATTCGTGATCCAACTTTCGGATGTGCGATAGATCGCGCAGATCGGTTCATTGCCAATCACGAAGGCGCGAATATCGCGTCCCGGTTTATCAACATATTCCTGAATATAAAAAACCTGATGATTAATTCCCAACGCGGCTTTATGTTCAACAAAGGATTCCGCGTCGGATCGATTTTCAACAAGAGCAAGCAACCTTCCCCACGAACCGACCACGGGCTTGAGCACACATGGATAACCCACTGCTTCAACCGCCGCAAGCGCAGACGGTTCGTCGAACGCCATTAATACGCGCGGCGTTGGAATATTATTCTTTACTAAGATTTGGCTAGTAACATATTTATCACCACATCGTTCCGCAAGCACAGATGGATTTACTACCGGAACATCGTGTGCTTCAAAAATGCGTGAAATGTAAAGTCCGCGCGAATAGGAAATCGAACGTTCAAAAACAATATCAACTTCCTGAGGCAATTGCGAAATGTCAAAGAAGTGCTCGCCATCGAGAATGCGGACAACATCCACATTTGGGCGGTGATCCAATTCTTCCAGCAAAAGCTTTTCTTCGGGACGCAAACGCGTCATAAGAAATCCAAAACGAGTCATGATTTATTCCTTTCAAGATTTAATTGAAGTGCAGAAATAACTTCATCAGTCATTTGACTTGTTGTTAAATTCCCGCTGAGATCAGGCGTAGATTTTCCCGATTCAATGCAAGTCTCGATGGCTTGTCGAAGAGAATTCGCATGATGTGATTCGCCAAGATAATCCAACATCATCGCCGTTGCAAACAATGTCGCGGATGGATTCGCTTTGCCAGTCCCAACGAGAGTCGGCGCGCTGCCGTGAACCGGCTCGAACACCGCCGCATCAGCACCGATGTTTCCTGACGCCGCCACACCTAATCCGCCAACGAACATACAGGCTTCATCGCTCAAGATGTCGCCGAATAAATTGGTTGTAACGATTACTTCGAATTGCTCCGGTGCGCGCACGAGTTCCATCGCACAGGTATCCACGAGCATTTCCAGCAAACTGATGTCGGGATAATCTTTTGCTACTTCAAACGCAACAGAACGAAACAATCCGTCAGTTTGACGAAGCACATTTGCTTTGTGAATCACGTGGACGGTTTTGCGTCCGGTTTGACGCGCAAGCTCAAATGCATTGCGGACGATCCGCTCCGAGCCGCGTCGCGTGATGACGCGTTCAGTGATTGCGCGAGTACCATTATCTTCAAGCCGCTCGATGCCGGAGTAAAGCCCCTCGGTATTCTCGCGCACGATCATGAAGTCAATTCCGGGACGCGAGGATTTATGCCGGATCGAACGGCATGGACGCAGGTTTGCATAAAGATTAAGCAATTGCCGCATCCGGACAACCGGTGAAAAATAATTTGGAATATTAGGCGGCGTAGTCACTGCTCCAAATAAAGTCGCATCCGCGCCGCGAATCTTTTGCAAAGTTTCTCCAGACAGAGGTGAGCCACCGCGCTGATATTCAGCATAGCCAATGCCACCTTGGATGAAATCCCATTCAAGCGGAAGAGCGTGCAAGACTTGCACCGCGCAATCAATCACTTCGGGACCAATGCCATCGCCAGGCAAAAGACAAATTTTATATCTCGTCATGACATCAATTCCTGAATATCATGCTCTTTCAGGAAATTCACTATGCCGCCTGCGTCCGCGATCTTCAAAACAAAATCAGGCAACGGGCGCGCTTGATAAACATGATCCTTGGTGATATTCGTGATCTGACCTGTCGCCAAATCCACATCGACTTCATTTCCCTCTTTGATATCATTCACCGCCTCAGGACATTCCAAGATTGGCAAACCAATATTGATCGCGTTGCGAAAAAAGATGCGCGCATATGAAGGCGCGATTACGCACTTGGCTTGCGAGCCTTTGATGGCAATCGGCGCATGTTCGCGCGACGAACCGCAGCCAAAGTTCTGTCCGCCGACAATCACGTCGCCGGGTTTGACGTTCTTTGCATATTCAGGTTTGATTTCGCAAAAGACATTCTTCGCGAGTTCAAACGGATCAATCGTGATGTTGAAACGACCCGGGATGATTTCGTCGGTATTCAGGTTTTCTCCAAACTTCCAGGCTTTTCCCATAAGGTTCTCCTATTTATTTAACACAAAGGACACCAAGGAAAGATTCTAAAAACTTTGTACCCTTTGTGCACTTCGTGTTTAAAGGTTTTCCAAATATCCACGCGGATCGGTAATGCGACCATTCAATGCGGTGGCCGCGGCGGTTGCCGGGCTGGCGAGATAGATCTCGGACTGCGGACTGCCCATGCGTCCGATAAAGTTGCGGTTCATCGTTGTCAGCGCGCGTTCGCCCGCGGCCAGGACTCCGCCGTGACGTCCGATGCACGCGCCGCAACCGGTCGAAGTCACGGTGCAACCCGCATCCATCAGGATTTCGATCAAACCATTTTGCAATGCCTTTTTATAAATCCGCTCGCTGACCGGTGTGACGATCACGCGCGTGAACGGGTCAACTTTCTTCCCTTTGAGAATCTTCGCCACGATTTCGATATCCTCATAACGCGCGTTGGTGCAGGTGCCGATATAAACTTCGTGCACTTCGAGACCTAGCATCTCCTGCAACGGCTTCGCATTATCAACATCCGGAGGGCAGGCAACCTGCGGAACAATGGTCGATACATCGATCTCGATCACGCGCTCATAGTGCGGATTGATCGGAACGATTCGTTCAAACGGACCCTTAGCCGGAGTCTCGCTTTCAAGAAAGTTGATCGTCACATCATCCGCCGCGATCAACCCGCACTTCGCTCCAATCTCGGTAGACATGTTCGGGAAGACGATACGTTCATGCACGGGCAGGTTATCAATATATTCGCCGCCGAATTCAACGGAGCGATACGTCCCACCGTCCATGCCAAGCAAGCCCGCAATATAAATCATCACGTCCTTGGAATAGATGCCGGGTTGCGCATCGCCATGCAATTCAATGCGAATCGTCTCCGGCACTTTGAACCAGCATTTGCCAGTCACCCATGCCACAGCAATTTCGGTGGAGCCGAAGCCCGCGCCGAATGCGCCCATCGATCCATAAGTGTTCGAATGCGAGTCCGCACCGATCACAATTGACCCAGGCGTGACGTATCCTTCCTCGATCATCACTTGATGACAAACTCCCTGCTTATATAAATGTGGGAGTCCCTGCTCCTTAACGAAATCCAAAATCTTGCGATGATTTTCGGCAGCCATTATATTCGGAGCCGGATAGGCATGATCGAAATGAAGGACAATCCGATTTTTGTCACGGATCGGTTTGCCGATTTCGCGAAAGGCTTTGATCGCTAATGGAGTCGTATTGTCGTGACTCATGATGTAATCCACATCCAGCAATACGATTTCTCCGGCTTTGACTTGCCTTCCGGCTTTTCTAGTAAAAATCTCTTCAACAAGTGTTCCCATAAACTCTCTCCTTTACGATTAAGATTTACTATTTCCATTGGCGGGATATTTTTTCAACACCAAGCGCGTCTCAGTGCGCTTCACACCGGGTACGGTACGGATTTCCTCGATTAAGTTATTCAACGCCATGACATTTTCCACATTAACAAACGCGCTGACGTCGTAATCGCCGGTGATTTCATAGACATTGCTCACATTAGCAAACCCGCGCAAGCGGCGCACCACCGACGACGTATATACTTGCGACTCCACTTCTACCATCACCAACGCACTAAGGTCATGCGGGATCACATCAATCACGCGTCCAGTTACTAATTCAGCAATCTCGATGATATCTGTGTCAAATAATTGTTTGCGCTGGTCGCCCAGATTTTTGATGCGCGAGACGATCACATCCAACTCCGAGGCGCTGACATCGATTCCATATTCAGCAAGCCGAGCCGATACAGCACTCTTGCCGGTATACTTGTCAATCACGATTCTGCGCTCGCGTCCGAGTAATGCCGGGTCGAAAGGTTCATAGGTGCGAGGGTCCTTGAGAATACCGTTTGTATGCACGCCGCTTTTATGGCTGAACGCATTTTGTCCAGTGATGGGTTTATTCGGCGCAAGAAAAAATCCGGAGACTTTTTCGAGATAACCCGATATATTCATTAAAGGTTGAATGTTGAATTTTGTCACGCCTTCCAAATTGTGGAATGCGATAATGGTCTCTGCCAAATCAGGAATGCCAGTGCGCTCCCCCATTCCATTGACCGTGGTATGGATGCAATCCGCACCAGCGCGGATCCCCGCCATGGCATTCGCCAATGCCAAACCATAATCGTCATGGCAATGCAAATCTATTTTGCAAGGCAACAAACGTTTTCTCAAGTTACCAACGCGCTTGTAAAAAATATGTGGCTGCATAATTCCCAGCGTATCCGCAAAACTGATGCGGTCGGCACCAGCTTCGATGGCGGTGTTACAAACCTTAACCAGAAAATCAAAATCTGTGCGAGTGGCATCTTCAGGCGTATAGCGCACTTTCAATCCAAGACTGCGCGCATAGGCAACGTGTTCACAAATGATCGCCAGCGCTTCTTCATGCGTCTTATGCAGTTTCACGTCGAGATGGATTTGGGATGTGGCATAAAAGATCGCAACGCGATCTGCACCGCAAGCTTTGGCGCGGTCAATACCCGCGCGGGAAGCAATAGAATGGGCAACGATCTCCGCTTGAAGTCCGAGTGAGGCGATGCGTTCAATCGCTTTCGCCACATTCGGCGAAACAGAAGGATCGCCGGCCTCGATCATGTCCACGCCGATTTGATCGAGCAGGCGCGCAATCTCAATCTTTTCGTCAACCGCAAAATTGACGTAGGGAGTCTGTTCGCCTTCGCGCAAAGTTGTATCCAAGATTTCAACCATGATCCAGTCTCCAGTCCAAAATTAAAATAAAAAGCGCTCCCCGTTGCCGGGGAGCGCTTTGGCTGTATACAGATAGATATAAGGAACTAAAGCAATACTTTATCTAATCTATTTTCTGTTTAACCGAAACAAGCCCAAACCCGACAACCGAAGTTGCAAAGTTGGGCATGCGCTTAGCTCGAGCCTCCATCAAGATACTTGCTTTATCTCTAAACATATTGGACGGTATTTTACTATGGTTACGAAATGTGTCAATACTTTCAACGTTAATATATAATGAGAATAAATGATTATGAAAATTCAACAGCAAACAGATGTATACTCTCCTCCTATAAATCTTGAGGCTTGATTTTATATTATGGATAACTTGAAGTCACATTTCCCTCACGGGACTTAATATGCCGATGCAAAGTGCGCGCATTCACATTGCCGGCATCGTGCAAGGCGTTGGCTTTCGGCCCTTCGTTTACAATCTTGCCGTCCGTCTTGATCTCAAGGGTTGGGTGCGAAACACCTCCGCAGGTGTAGATATCGAAGTGGACGGCGAACAGGATGTTTTGGATACGTTTGTAAAAGCATTACGCAAAGAAGCGCCAGCACTTTCCCATATTGATGAACTGATCGCATCATTCGGGCCCGCCAACGGCTTCCGCTCATTTGAGATCATCCATTCTGAATCCATTGACTCCGCCTTCCAGCCAATCTCACCGGATGTTGCCGTCTGCGACGATTGCCTGCGCGAACTTTTCGATCCATCGGATCGCCGCCATCGTTATCCATTCATCAACTGTACCAACTGCGGGCCGCGCTTCACCATTATCAAAGATATTCCCTACGACCGTCCCAAGACAACCATGGCGGGATTCAAATTATGTCCCGACTGTGAACGCGAATATACCGATCCATCGAATAGACGTTTTCATGCACAGCCTGTGGCATGTCCAGTTTGTGGACCAATGGTGTGGCTGGAAAAACGCAATACGCCAAACGCAATGGATGAAGATGCAATTCAAGAAACACGGCGATTATTGGCTGATGGAAAGATTGTCGCGATCAAAGGCTTAGGTGGATTTCATCTCGCCTGTGATGCAACAAACGCTGAGTCTGTAGCTGAACTTCGCCGACGAAAATTACGCGTGGACAAACCGTTTGCCTTGATGATACTCGATCTCGCGACAATTGAAGAACATTGCTTTGTCAACGGGCCCGAACGCGAATTGTTGCAATCCACTGCCCGGCCGATTGTTTTGTTGCGCCGCAAACCAGAATCAAATATCTGCAAAGAAGTTGCACCATCGCAGGAATTTATCGGCGTGATGTTGCCTTATACGCCGTTGCATTATTTGCTTCTCGAAAAAACGGATGATTTTCCACCAGCCCTCGTGATGACCAGCGGCAACTTAAGCGAAGAACCGATTGCCATCGATAACGATGAAGCGCGTCAAAGATTATCGGCGTTGGCGGATGCGTTCCTGATGCACAATCGCGATATTCACATTCGTTGTGATGATTCGGTTGTACGCGTGTTTGAAAAAGAAATCTACCCCATTCGTCGCTCGCGCGGATATACGCCGTTCCCGGTCAAGCTGCCGTGGGAAGTTCCGCCCCTGCTGGCGGCTGGCTCTGAATTGAAGAATACATTTTGCATTACGAATAAGAATTACGCCTTCCTGAGCCATCACATTGGTGACATGGAAAATTATGAAACGCTGAAATCGTTCGAGCAGGGTGTGGAACATTTCGAGCGATTATTTAGGGTCAAACCCGAAGCCATCGCTTATGATCTGCATCCAAATTATTTAGCCACGCGTTACGCGCTGGAGCGCGCCGAACGCGAGAACTTGCCTGCGATTAGGATTCAACATCATCACGCGCACATCGCGGCTTGCATGGCCGAACATGGATTGGATGGTTCCCAGCCTGTCATCGGATTATCGTTCGATGGAACCGGCTATGGCGAGGATGGTGCAATCTGGGGCGGCGAGTTTTTGATTGCAGACTACAAGTCGTATCAACGACCATATCATTTGCGGTATTTTCCAATTCCAGGCGGAGACGCGTCCATCAAGAAGCCAGCACGCACCGCGTTGGCTTTGCTCTGGTCGCTGGGAATGGAATGGGATGAACGTCTTGCATCTGTTATTGAATTCAACAAAGAAGAACGGAACATTTTGAAAATCCAGTTGGAGAAGAAAATCAATACGCCGATGACTTCCAGCATGGGTCGTTTATTTGACGCAGCTGCCGCGTTGGCAGGTGTTAGACAAATTGTCAATTATGAGGGGCAAGCCGCGATTGAGTTCGAAGCGATGGCGGATCCGGATGATGCGGAGAGTTATTCATTTGAGTTGAATCAGAATGAAGTCGAAGTAAGAAGCGGATTTGAGTCATTGATAAATGATGTGATGAGCGGAATTCACGCTTCGAAAATTTCGGCGCGCTTTCATAATGGATTAGCTAAAGCGGTTCGAATGACGGTCAAGAAAATGAATCAAGAAACAGGCATTCGCACCGTCGTGCTATCTGGCGGAGTTTGGCAGAATCTCACCTTAATTGGACGAACTTTGTCACTATTGCGCGCAGATGGATTCACGGTATACCTACATCGTCAGGTGCCGACGAATGACGGCGGCCTTTCGCTTGGACAAGCGGTGATAGCCGCAAGCAGATTGCGAGGATAAGATGTGTCTGGCTGTGCCAGGAAAGATTGTTGAGATTTACGAAAAGGGCGGACTCAAAATGGCAAAGGTGGACTTCGGCGGAATCTTCCGCGAAACCTGTTTGGATTATGTTCCCGAAGCCAAGATCAATGATTATTGCGTGATCCATGTTGGGTTTGCGATCAGCCTGTTGAGCGAGAAGGAAGCGATGGAGACGCTCGATCTGCTGAAGGAAATTTCCAACATAGAAACTGAACTTGGACCGGGAGCAGCGTGAAATACGTTACGGAATATCGCGATGCGGCACTGGTGAAAGGCGTGATCGAAGAGATCCGCCGCACGGTGACGCGTTCGTGGACGATGATGGAAATCTGCGGCGGTCAGACTCATGCCATCGTGCGTCACGGACTCGATCAACTGCTTCCGCCTGAAATTGAATTAGTGCACGGTCCGGGTTGTCCGGTTTGCGTGACGCCGCTTGAGCTGATCGATAAAGCCCTCGCCATCGCCGCGCGCCCGGACGTAATCTTTTGTTCTTACGGCGACATGCTGCGCGTGCCCGGCTCGGGCCGCGATTTGTTTTCGGTCAAGGCCCAGGGCGGCGATGTGCGCGTGGTTTATTCTCCGCTCGATGCGGTGACGCTGGCTCAGCAGAATCCTGATAAGCAAGTTGTCTTCTTCGCGATTGGTTTTGAAACGACCGCACCGCCGAATGTGATGAGCGTTTTGCAAGCGCAACGACTCGGCCTCGAAAATTATTCCATTCTGGTTTCGCATGTGCGCGTGCCGCCTGCCATCAACGCCATCCTTTCATCGCCCGAGAATCGCGTGCAGGGATTTTTGCTGGCGGGTCATGTGTGCGCGGTGATGGGATATTGGGAATATCCGTCGCTGGCGAAGAAGTTCAATGTGCCGATGGTGGTAACCGGCTTCGAGCCACTGGACATCGCAAACGGGATTTTGCAAACCGTCCAGTTGCTCGAAGCGAATAAAGTGGAAGTCGGTAATGCCTATTCGCGGGTAGTAACTTTGGAAGGCAACCAGCCCGCGCAGAAAACGATTCAAAAAGTGTTCATGGAATGTGACCGCAAGTGGCGCGGCATCGGGATGATTCCGATGAGCGGCTGGTGCTTGCGTCCGGAATTCGATTCATTCAACGCCGAAAAACGTTTCAATGTGGAAACGATCACGGCGGACGAATCACCGTTGTGCATCGCCGGGCAGATTCTACAAGGGTTGAAGAAGCCGCATCAATGTTCGGCATTTGGGACGATCTGCAATCCCGAGCATCCGCTGGGTGCAACGATGGTTTCCTCCGAGGGCGCGTGTGCGGCATATTACAAGTATGGTCGAATTGAGATGAAGGATTCGGTCCCATCATGAGCGATGAAAAGGTAAACATCGAAGGCGCGGTCTGCGCGCCGCCTTTGCCGCATAGTGAACAAATCGTCATGGGACACGGCGCGGGCGGACGCATGACGCATCAACTAATTCAAAAAGCGTTCCTGCCTGCGTTCGATAACTCTGCGCTGCGTGCCGGAGACGATGCAGCGGCATTGGAACCGAAGGCTGGTGTGCAACTTTCGATCAGCACCGACGCGCATGTGGTCTCGCCGTTATTTTTTCCCGGCGGCGATATTGGACGATTGGCAATTTGCGGCACAGTCAATGATGTGGCGATGCTCGGCGCAACGCCGCTTTATTTGACCGCAGGTTTTATTCTCGAAGAAGGTTTGTCCATCGAAACGCTCCAGCGCGTCATCGAATCAATGAAAGCGGCCGCGCTTGAAGCGAACGTTCAAATCGTGGCAGGCGATACGAAGGTCGTTCAAAAAGGAAAGGCTGATGGACTTTACATCACGACCGCCGGCGTGGGTTTGGTACGAGCGGGCTTGAAGGTCGGCGGCGCGCAAGCCAGGCCGGGCGATGTGGTGATTCTCTCAGGCTCGATTGGCGATCACGGCATTGCGGTGCTCGGCGCACGCGGTGAATTGGGATTCCAATCCAGCATTCAAAGCGATGTGGCTCCGCTCAATCATTTGATTGACGCGATGTTGGATGCAAGCCAAAACATTCATGTGTTACGCGATCCAACGCGCGGCGGACTCGCGACCACGCTGAATGAAATTGCATCTCAATCGAACATCGGCATTGTGTTGAATGAAGAAGCGATTCCAGTTCATCCCGAAGTCAACGCGGCCTGCGAGATGCTGGGCTTCGATCCGCTGTATATTGCCAACGAAGGCAAGTTGATTGCGATGGTCGCGCATGAAGACGCGGATGTTGTGCTGAAAGCCATGCGCCAGACGCGTTACGGGGAAGGCGCGGTCGTTATTGGTGAAGTGACCGCCGAACCGCGCGGACGCGTGCTGATGAAGACTGCCATCGGCAGTCGGCGCGTGGTGGATATGCTGGCAGGGGAAATGCTGCCCAGGATTTGCTAACTGCTCGGCATACCATATTGACGATCGATCGGCTCTATCCAATAAAAAATCCGTTAGTTAGGCATGCATCTAGCGCGCCTAACTAATAAATAAGTAATCTTTATTCGACAACCGCTGACGCGTCGAGAGATAATTTTATAGACTGGCTTACATCCACATAATCACACCAACCCTCATACTTCGCCACTTTGCCGCGGATTACGTCATGATAAACCTTTTGGATGGCGCGCGTTACCGGACCCGTTTTGCCATCGCCGACCTTGCGAAAATCAATCTCGCTCAAGCCGATGCACTCCGCCGCGGTTCCGCAAACAAAAACCTCATCGGCAATATAAAGTTGATCGCGCGAAATCGGTTGTTCAAGGATGCGATAACCCAAATCTTTCGCGATGGTATGAATTGCATGGCGCGTGACGCCTTCCAATACCGGCGCAGTGGACGGGGTAACAATTTTTCCATGACGGACAATGAACAAGTTCTCGCCGGTGCACTCCGCAACAAATCCTTGCGGATCGAGCATGATCGCTTCCTGGAATCCCAATCGTTCCGATTCAGTCTTGGCAAGGAAGCTATTAGCGTAATTCCCAGAAATCTTGGCTTTAGTCATCATCACGTTGACATGATGACGCGTGAAGGATGAGATGTTGGCGCGTATGCCTTTTGCAAGCGCATCGTCTCCGAGGTAGTTATTCCATTCCCATGCCGCGATCGCCAGCGAGGGCTTGCCATTGTCAACATTCAAGTTCCAGCCGCCGCCATCCAGATAAAGAAGCGGGCGAACATAACAATCCTTGAAGCCATTCGCTTTCACCACTTGCCGCATCGCTTCCATGATGTCTCTCGCCGTCCATGGAAGTTCGCGGAATCCAAACACACGCGCTGAATCAAGCAGACGCTCGGCATGATCTTCCGAACGAAACACAGCCGGACCTTTGGGCGTGTCATAACAACGCACGCCTTCAAACACCGCCGCGCCGTAATGCAAAGCGGGTGTCAAAAAATGCAGCGTCGCTTTTTCGAACGGCACCATTTCGCCGTTCATCCAAATGAATTTCGATTCCATTGCCATAATATTTTCTCCTTATTTCTATAAATGTTTTATGATTTCATCCGCCATCTGACGGGTGCTCAACTTGCCTCCGAGGTCTGCGGTTCGACAGCCACCGGTGATTACTTCATCAACTGCCTGCTCAATATCCACAGCTTCATTTTCCAATTTCAATGAATAACGCAACATCATTGCTGATGAAAGAAACGTTCCGATTGGATTTGCGATTCCTTTTCCAGCGATATCCGGTGCGGATCCGTGAATCGGTTCGTACAAACCGGGGCCGGCCTCCGCCAAACTCGCCGATGGCAACATCCCCATCGACCCCGCCAACACCGATGCCTCGTCCGTGAGAATATCGCCGAACATATTCTCGGTGACGATCACATCAAATGAAGCGGGAGCCGTGATCAGTTTCATGGATGCGGTATCCACCAAAATATGTTCCAATTCCACATCCGGATTTTCTTTTCCAACCCGCGTCGCAATCTGCCGCCACAATCGCGATGACTCTAAGACATTAGCTTTATCCACCGACGCAACTTTTTTCTTCCTGCCTTTCGCCAGCTTGAACGCGAGCTCCATCACGCGTTTGATTTCGTAATCGTAATATTCAAGCGTATCCACGGCGCGCTCGCGTCCGTCTTTGACATCGCGTCCTTTTGGAAAACCAAAATACAAACCACCGGTGAGTTCGCGCAAAACGATGATATCCACGCCTTTTAGTTTTTCAGATTTGATTGGCGATGAATCGATCAACGCCGGATGCACTTTGACCGGCCTCAGATTCGCGAACACGCCGAGTCCTTTTCGCAGTGCAAGCAATCCGCGTTCGGGTCTGTCCTTTGCGGAAGGATCATCCCACTTCGGTCCGCCCACCGCGCCAAGCAGAACCGCGTCCGCAGATTTGCAATCCGCGAGAGTCTCATCGGTCAGCGACGAACCAAATTTATCAATCGAGCAGCCACCCATCAATCGCTCGGAAAATTTAAATGCGTGATTATATTTTTTAATAACCGCGTCCAACACACGCACCGCTTCGCCGACCACTTCAGGTCCGATGCCATCACCGGGAAGAAGAGTAATGTTGAAATTCATGAATGTGCTACCATCAAACCATATTCCATCGAATCCGCCAGCGCGCGCCATGAAGCCTCGATGATATTCGTGCTTGCGCCGACGGTACTCCAGCGACTGGTGTTATTGCACGTGTCAATCAACACGCGTGTGATTGCTTCGGTGCCATGATCCGAATCCAAAATGCGGACCTTGTAATCCGATAAATAAAATTTCGCGAGCTGCGGATAATAACTCACCAAGGCTTTTCGCAATGCAAGATCAAGTGCATTGACGGGACCGTTGCCCTCCGCGGCAGTATGCAACACTTCGCCATTTACGCGCACCTTCACGGTTGCCTCCGCAAAAATTCCGCGTCCTTGGCGATGCTCGACGTTCACAAAAAAATCAATGAGTTCAAACGGCGCTTTATATCCATATTCCTGCCGCTTTAACATCATTGCCACGGATGCTTCGGCCGCTTCAAAAGAAAAGCCGCGCGATTCCAATTCCTTAATTTCATTGAGAACGGGAATCACTTCCTCGCCTTCGACTTCCACGCCATGTTCTTCGGCTTTGCTTAACAAATTGCCGCGGCCCGATAAATCCGAAACGACCACACGCATCTTATTCCCGACCAAAGCCGGGTCCACGTGCTGATAACTTTTCGCGCTTCGACGCATTGCCGCAACATGGACTCCGCCTTTATGCGCGAAGGCTGATTTGCCAACGAACGGCAAATGCTCATCGGGTGTGATGTTGGCAACCTCAGCGACAAAGTGTGAAAGTTCATAAAGTTGCGAAACTTTGCCTTTGGGCAAACATTGATAACCCATCTTAAGTTCAAGGTCAGCCATGATGGAAATTAAATTTGCATTGCCGCAGCGTTCGCCGACTCCATTGATCGTGCCTTGCACCTGCATCGCGCCTTCGCGGACGGCAGTCAACGAATTGATCACGGCACACTCGGAGTCATTGTGAGTATGGATTCCAAATGGATGAGCGAGAGCAGGCTTGAGCTCAGAGATGATACGCTGTAATTCCCATGGAAGAGTCCCGCCGTTGGTATCGCATAAAACAATCGTCTCCGCGCCGCCGCGTATTGCAGCTTTCAATGTTTCAAGCGCGTAAGATGAATCCGCTTTATACCCATCGAAGAAATGTTCGGCATCATAAATGACGCGCTTGCTATTGGATTTGAGATACGCAACCGATTGCTCGATAATGCGAAGATTATCTTCGAGTGTGGTTTGCAAAACTTCGGTGACATGCAGTGTCCAGCTTTTTCCAAAAATAGTGCAGACCGGCGTATGCGAATCGAGCAGGGCTTTGATGTTGGCATCGTCTTCGGGTCCACCTTTGACGCGGCACGTGGCGCCAAACGCCGCGATCAGTGAATTCTTCCATTGCATGTCACGGGCGCGCTCGAAGAACTCGACATCCTTCGGATTCGATCCGGGCCAGCCGCCTTCAATGAACGCCACGCCCAATTCATCGAGTCGTTGTGCGATGCGGACTTTGTCGTTGGCTGAAAGCGTAAAGCCTTCCGATTGAGTGCCGTCGCGCAGTGTGGTGTCGTAGATTTGAATCTGAGTCATGATGATCCCGCTTCAAACGCGGCGATGTCTTTTTCAAAGCCCATGATGTAACCCAACTCATCCACGCCGTTCAATAAACAGGTTTTATTGAACGCGTCGATTGGGAAAGTCACCGAGCCGTGTGGAAAGGAAAGCGTTTGCGTGGCAAGATCCATACTGAGTTCGGCATTCGGAACTTCCTCGATGAGATCGAACAACATTTTGTGAGTCGCTTCATCCACAATGATCGGAAGCAAACCATTCTTGAGCGCGTTGTTGCGGAAGATGTCAGCGAAGGATGTGGAGATCACGGCGCGGAATCCAAAACCGGTCAGCGCCCAGGGTGCGTGTTCTCGGCTTGAGCCGCAGCCGAAATTGTCACCAGCCAACAAAATTTGCGCGCCCTGCGACTCCTTCCGGTTCAAAATAAAATCTGACTTGGGTGAACCCTCCGAGTTGTACCGCCAGTCCGCGAAGAGATGATCGCCCATTCCTTTTTTATCGGTGGCTTTGAGGAAGCGCGCCGGAATGATTTGATCCGTATCAATATCGTTGACCGGCAAAGCAACAACGCGCGAAGTAAGTGAAGTAAATTGAGCCATTACAGCATTGTCCTAACATCAGTGATTTTCCCGTGAATAGCCGTTGCCGCGGCTGTCAATGGAGAAGCGAGGAAGGTTCGCCCGCCTTTGCCCTGACGCCCTTCAAAATTTCGATTGCTAGTTGAAACTGCATATTGACCAGGCTCAAGTTGATCACCGTTCATCGCGATGCACATCGAGCAACCAGCTTCGCGCCATTCGGCTCCGGCTTCCTTGAATACTTTATCAAGACCTTCCTGTTCGGCTTGTTTCTTAACATCTTGCGAACCGGGCACAACCATCATGCGCGTACCGCTTGAAACTTTTCTGCCTTTCAATAACGAAGCCGCTAAACGCAAATCGGAAATACGCGAGTTGGTGCAACTGCCGATGAAGACCACATCGACTTTTTGACCGAGCAGCGGCTGGCCGGATCTGAGTCCCATGTATGCTAAAGCTTTTTCGAGCGCGGCTTTTTGAGAAGCATCGTTTAATGATTCAGGCTTTGGGACAGGATCCGTGATCTTCATGCCCATGCCCGGATTCGTTCCATACGTGATCATCGGTTCCATCTCGGATGCATCAAGCGTAGTGGATTTATCGTAGGTCGCGCCTTCATCACTCGGAAGTTTCTTCCAACGCGCAACGGCATTATTCCAATCTTTTCCTTTCGGAGAAAATTCGCGTCCCGCTAAATATTCAAACGTGTTTTCATCCGGCGCAACCATACCTGCGCGCGCTCCGCCTTCGATGGACATGTTACAAATCGTCATGCGTTGTTCCATTGTCAACGCGCGAATCGCTTCGCCTGTATATTCAAAGACATATCCCGTTCCCCCGCCGATGCCAATCTTGGCAATCAGAGCCAGGATAATATCTTTGGCAGAAACTCCTTTGGACAATATGCCTTCCACGCGAACTTCATACGTTTGTGGTTTCTTTTGTAACAAGCATTGTGTGGCAAGCACATGTTCCACTTCACTTGTGCCAATGCCGAATGCCAACGCGCCGAACGCACCATGCGTGGCGGTGTGACTATCGCCGCAGACGATGGTCATGCCGGGTTGAGTCCGTCCAAGTTCGGGACCGATCACATGAACAATGCCGCGATGCGGACTGTTCATGCCATGCAATGTGATTCCGAATTCAGCCGCGTTCGTTTCCATTTGTTTGATCTGCGCGGCAGCCATCGCATCCGCAATCGGGACGCTGAGCGGCGTGGTCGGAATCGAATGATCCATCGTCGCCAAAGTTTTATCCGGTCTGCGGACTTTTAGTCCGCGTTCGCGCAAACCAGTAAACGCTTGTGGCGAAGTGACTTCATGCACAAGATGCAGATCAATATAGAGAACAGCGGGAGAATTAAATTGTTCTGCGACAACGTGCGAGTCCCAAATTTTTTGAAATAAAGTTTTTGGCATAGATTTATCCAAGCATCACGCCATAATCATTTTGAACAGGTTGCAGACCCTCGGTTTGCGCAATGATCAATTTATTGAGCGCGTTGATATAAGCTTTGGCGCTGGCAACGATGATGTCGGTATCCGCGCCGTGCCCGCCGTAGACACGCGCGTATTCAACTTCGGTTTGCGCGTCCATTGTGTGATGACCATTCTTTCCCTGAATGCGAACTGTCACTTCGCCCAATGCATCAATGCCTTCGGTGATGGCGTGAATGTTGAACTCGAGCAGAGTGTTGGATACATTGATGATTCCATCAATGGCTTTGTATGTCGCATCTACGGGACC
>Ga0335081_10004462_pt1 | contig 22065 bp, 18 predicted proteins | sample Lox_Sample_35_FD_206713 | JGI IMG/M metagenome (GOLD analysis project Ga0335081, IMG submission 206713) | Soil microbial communities from Loxahatchee National Wildlife Refuge, Florida, United States - Lox_Sample_3.5 | ecosystem: Environmental > Terrestrial > Soil > Wetlands | place: USA... | reverse complement strand
CGGGGCAAGGATTTCGAATATCGCATTGTTTATCCGACGGGCGAGACGGAGACGGTGCTCCGCGTGCCGCATTACAACTGGCATTGGCAGCTCTGGTATAACTTAGCGCAACCGATCCTTCTGCCTAAGGGAACGAAGATCGAATGCACGGCGCACTTCGACAATTCGCCGAATAATCCCGACAACGCCGACCCGACCAAAGAAGTGACGTGGGGCGATCAGAGTTGGGACGAGATGATGGTGGGTTTCTTCAATCTGGTTTTCGACGCCGGCATGCCGGTGAAAGATGTTTTCCCAGCGGCGCCGAAAGTGGCGAAGGCGGGCGGAGGATAATCCATGGCATTGGTGAAAGCGGCGACGGTGAGCGAGGTGAAGGAAAACTCGGTGCACGAAGCGATGGTGGGGAACACGCCCTATGCGATTTGCAACGCAGGCGGCAAGATCACGGCGCTTCTCGGGATTTGCCCGCATCGCGGCGGGCCGCTGGGTCAGGGCGCCATTCATGGCGAGTACGTAGTGTGTCCGTGGCACGCGTGGGAATGGAACTGCGCTACGGGCGAGAACGATATGGATCCGACGAAGAAGGTCGCCACTTGTGAAGTGAAGATCGAGGGCAGCGACATTTTGTTGAACCTTCCCGCCTAATTGAGGCCTAGTTGCCGGAACTTCCTGAGGTAGAGACCATCGCGCGGGCGCTCGGTCCGCGGCTGCGTGGACGTCGCATTGTGAGCGCGGAGTTCCGCTGTTTGCGCGTCTTGCGGGGCGATCCTGATGCGATGGCTGCGGGGCTTGCGGGACGCAGAGTGCGGGGCGTCCGGCGGCATGGAAAATTCATCGAGATTGAGCTGGATGGCGGAGAGTCGTTCGTAGTACATCTGGGGATGACAGGAAAACTGCTCATGAACGGTGCGCCGGGAAAGCACACGCACGCGATCCTGACGCTGGACCAGGGCGCACTGCTCTACGATGACAGCCGGCAATTCGGAAGACTCGAACTAAGTGCGGGCCTGCCGGCGCGCGTGCAGAAACTGGGACCGGAACCGCTGGAGGTCACGCTTCATGACTTCACGAACCGGCTTCACAGCCGAAAAACCAAACTGAAGGCATTGCTGCTCAATCAGCAGTTTCTGCGTGGAATCGGCAACATCTATGCCGATGAGGCGCTATTCCGCGCGGGGATTCATCCATTGGCGATTGCGGCGCGCCTGCGGCCGGAGGGAATCAAGAAATTACATGCAGCGATCCGTGAAGTACTTGGGGAGGCGATTGCGGCGGGAGGATCGTCGGTCTCGGACTACGTTGACGTGGACGGACGGCAGGGAAGCTTCCAGGTCCGGCACAACGTATATCAGAAGGCAGGCGAGCCGTGCCCACAGTGCGGCGGGAGAATCCGGCGCATCCTGGTTTCGCAGCGTGGAACACACTTTTGTCCGCGGTGCCAGAAGAAGTAAGGCACGCAGCAATGCGCGCTCTTACTTAAATCGCTTCTTATAGTAGAAGTCCAGTCCGAACAGACCGTTCTCGTCACGCAAGGCTACCATCGATACCTGCTTATTCAATGCCCACTCTACTTGGACTACTTGCGGATTACTTTGATTTAGGTAGGTGATGTAAGTAAAAGTAATAGCTGGAGTAACTTGTTGCTCAATCGTGAGTCGTGCCTGCGGGTTCGTAATTCCAGTCAGTGTCGGATCTATCTTGATTTTACTGACTCCAAAGAAACGCTGCAGGCGTGCCGACGCGGGATTCGCCAAAGCTTGTCCCACCAGCGCCGAGGCTCCCAATTGCTGCCAGCTTTGTGCGGCGTTTCCTGCCTGGCTGGCAGCCAGAGTGGGATCGGATGTCGGGGCACGCCCGGTAGCTAAAAGGGCCACAATGTCGGCGAATTGCAAGGGTGGATCTGACCGGTAAGTCACATTTAATTTATTCATCGGTCCGGAGAGCGTAATGGTAACGTCAACACCTCGTGCCTTGGTTTCTAAATCCACGTTCACGGTTGGTTCGATTTTGACCGGGTTAAAGAAGGAGATCGTTCCACGGCTAATGGTGTACTTATTCCCGAAAAAGGTCAGTTGTCCCTGTGTAATATTGATCCGACCGAGAAGTGCCGGGTTGGTTGCGGTACCTCGCAGGCGGAGGTTCGCCTCGGCCTGGATCTGCTGAGCGATCTCGGATTCCACCAGGACATCCGCTGAAGTTTCGACCTGAATATCAAAATTCATTCCGCCCAGCAGCCCGGTTTGCACCGCCGGCAGAGAAACCGGTTGAGCGGAACTCGCCAGTATGGACGCGAAATCGGTGCGTGGAGTGAAGCCGGTCCGGAGGATGGTCACGCTGCCAGAGACTAAGCTGCGTTGGGAAGTGCCAGTCCAGGTCAGCTTGGCATTGGCGAGAGTGCTCACTCCCTCGGGATAGCGCAACCGCACGTGATCGGCGGCAACCTCGATGTGCAGATCGGTAGTGTTACCCCTCTGGGTAGCGAACCCAGTGATGGTAACTCTGCCTCCCCCCGACTCGGCTGTGATGTTTTGAATGGTGGCGCGGTCCCCTGTGAAGAGAATCACGCCCTTGGCGTTGGAAAGGCCATTGGGAAAGTTCCTGACGTTCAGATTGGTGTTCTGAAGTTCGACTTTCCCAATGACCAGGGGTTGCGCCAGCGGCCCGCGAATGGCGGCGTTCGCTGTGAGCTTGCCGGAGGCGACCACGTCGCGGCTAAAGTCCTGGAGCGTTGCAAGATCGATATTGCCGTTCAAGTGGAGGTCGAGCGGATTTTTCTCTTTGAGATCCACGGTTCCGGTGAGAGTGACATCGGTGGCCTCGCCAGCCAGTTGCGCAGCCTCTACGTGCACCACGGAGTTCTGCAGGCTGAGGCGGATGGGGCCTTGATTGTGGATGGCGAGTCTTTGTGTGTTGCTCCCCGCAACGTCACCCGGCAGAGGCGCGATCTCGATCTGGGGAATTTCCAATGTACCTGACCAAGCCTCAGGTTTGAGCGCGGGGCCGGAAACGGTTGCCTTTCCTTCGAGCGAGCCGGACGCCCTGAACGAGGAACTCGGCAGCCCCAGCCAGGACTCGAGCGAGGCAAGATCGAGCTTCGTAAACGTGACTTGAACGGAGCCGGGATAATCGCCGGCCAAACGCCACTGCCCGTCGGCGCGGATGACGCAATTCGCGACCACCGATTGCAGTTGTGCGGTCAGTATTGACCCGGCAGTGGTAGCGGTGAGGTGCACGGCGCCGACCGGCCTCTGCGCCAGTTGAATTTCCCGGCCCTCGACTTCCGCATGCAGATCGGTAAGAAGAAAGGCGCCGGCGCCCGCCTGGGTTTTGGTGATCTTGCCGGTTCCCTTGGCAGTCAATTGAATATTGCCGGCGACGGGGAGCTGGCGCTGCCGCGCGTGTTGAAACTGATCGAGCGGCATGCGGTTACTCGCGGCCTGGAAGATCAAGTTGCCATTCAGGAAGTCGTTCGGAGCGTGGGTGTACGTCGCTTGGAAGGTCAGCTGCTTCGCACCGGCATCGACCAGTGCGTTGGACAACGTGGCTGAGTTGTTCTCGTAGGCAACATGGCCGGCGAGGCGGTCGAAAGGCTCGCCATACAAAGCACCGTTGGTGACTGTTGCGTCAGCAGTAAAGCGCGGCGTGCCAAGCGAGCCGCTCACTTGGATTGAGCCGGAGAGGGATCCTGAAGCGGGAATGTCGGGCTTGCCCTCGAGTGCCAGCAGGTCGTGCACGTCCCCTCCGCGGAGGGTCGCGTTACCGGCGATCTCACTAATGTTGTCGGGCTTCCAATTCCGCAAGCTCACTGTGCCCGCGAACTGAGCACGCAAACTTCCGCGGGCTAACGAACCGTTCGAGACGCGGACGCCGGAATCACGCATCGCCAGGTCAGCCGCAAACGAATCGATCTTCTCTCGAAGGCAAACAAAGTTCTGGAGCGCCGCGTGTCCCGCGATTTGAGGAGAGGAGAGCGGACCGGTCACTGTGCCGCTAAATACGGCAGAGCCCTGCTGTAACTGCACGGGCAGCGCGGGGCGCGCGGTGTTCGATACAAGCTCCCACGCCGGCAAGAGTTCATTGAGATCCGAGGATTGCAGATGCACGCGCAACTGCCGGCTGAGAGTTCCCGCAAAATCGAGCCGCGTGGAGGGAAGCTGGAGAAACGACCGGCCCAGGTCCACGGAATCCAGATAACCGTCGTATTGCGCGTCGAGCACGCCCCGCACTGGCGCATGTTTGGGAGCGGGTGAAATCACAAGCTGGGCGTGTGCAGTGAACCGCCCCTGATTGAGCTCGCTGATGAGCCCGCTGAGATCGACGGGACCGGAAAGCACACCATCCCAGGGCAAGGGCCCGAGTGCAAATGATTGTGCAACGCGCTGCAAATCAAAATCGCTCGCTTCTCCCTCGACGCGGATGCGGTCGAGCTGCTCGATGTGCGCATGCCCGTTGAAATACCCGTCGAGCGCGGAAACGCGAACGCCCGTGAAATCGATCTCCTGGGGGTCCACGTGGAATTCCGATTCCACTCGCACCGCGCGCACTTGTGCTTTCCCCTGGCCAAACGAGAGCGAGTCACCGGCCAGCTTGCCGGCGACCAAGTAATGGGCGAAGTCGCGAAAAGAGGCGTTGCCTGTGACCTGGAGCATTCCCTCGGGACGAGCGCGAAACCGCAGCGTGTGAACCAACTCATCGAGTGACACGCGCGCGGTGTACTGAAGCCGGTACTCAGGCGAGGAAAAACTCTCGATGGAGCCGGAGAGCTCAGCGTGCGAACGGGAAGTTTCCAGGCGGGCATTTGAAATGGTCAGTTTGTTCTTTTCCAGGACCATTGAAACCTTTACGGCCATGGCCACGGGCAGTTCTTTGCTGGCGGTGAAGTGCAGCGGCTCTACCGAGAGCTCGCCCACATAACTCGGTACGGTGCGATTGAAAACGAGCTGCACGTGCAACTTTTCGCCGGCGGCGTTCCAAGGTGTCCTCTGCGAATTGGCTTGGAACATTCCATCGCGCACGCTGAATCGCCCGATGGCGAGATCAAGAATGGTTTCGACCGGGCCCTGGGACGGCGTGCGTGGCGTTTTGGGCTGCGGCACGTTGGTGGTTCCGTCGGGATAGATGATGAGATGCGCCTGCGGCCCGGCGGCGTCTACCGATTCGACGTCCACGATCTTTTTGAGAAACGAAATGACCTTTAGCTTGACCTCGATGGATTGCACACGCAGCAGCGGCGCCACGCCCGGCGGTTCGGAACCATGGATGACCAGGCCGTTCAACCGGGCGGTCAGCGTGTGCCAGTCGAATTGGAACGACCCGATCGCAACGCGCCCACCGGTGGCTTTTTCCGCCTCCGCCACGATGCGTTGGCGTACTTGATCCCGCAGCCAGGAACTCTGCGCAACGAAAATGCCTGCCACGACGGCCAGAATCAACAGCCCGAGTATCGACCCGCCGGTGATGAACGCCCACCTCGAGCGGCGGCTCATTGAAAAGCCTCCTGGTGGAACTCGATGCGGGTACGCTTGCGGGCCTCAGCCAGCCACACGTCAAGTTGCTTGTCGGCGCCCTGTTCCGTCAAAGTCTCGCGGATCTGGCTGCGAAGATCATTCAGTGACAGTCTTTTGGAAGTCCCGGACTGCGCTTGCAATTTGGCCTGATTACCGTCGAAGTAGGACTGAATTTCGGCATCCGTCACTTCCACGCCGGGCCGGAAGCGAATATCGATGAAGCGCAGCAGGGTAAGCTGCCACAACAGGTGGGCTTTCAAGTCGCCTTCCGAAACGCCGTAGTTGGCCAAGGCGTGGCGATACTCTGCGGCGCCGTCAAAGCGCTGCTGCTGGATTTCTTTCAGCATCCGCTCCGCTTCTTCGGGAGGAGGCGTGGGGTAACGCCCCAACTGAATTTCCCTGCGAATCAGTTTCTGCTCAATGAGGCGGCCCGCCGCCTTTTGCCGGGCAGACGGGCTGAAGTCTAACGGGTCCCCATTCAGGAATGCGGTGAGCCGGATTTCCAGCGTGATCTCACTCGCGGTGATCACCTGGTTATCGAGCGTCACGGCGATGCGATCGATGATCTCTGCGCGGGAGGCAGCGATGAGAAGGCTGGAGAGGAGAGCTATGTGCGCGGTCATCAGAAGGTCTGTCCAATGGAAAAGAAGAATTGCAGATGGCCAACGGCGCGGTTGGTGCGGAGCGCCGGATTGTTTCCGCAATTCACTAGTTGGTCGATGTTCCCAGTGCAGCCGAAGAAGCTCGGCGGATTCAGGCTGTAGGCGAGGTCGACGCGCACAGGCCCGATGGGCGTGCGGTAGCGGACACCGAAGCCGATGGCGTGCACCATATAATCGAAGTCCTGAAGGTTCTCCTGACGGACACGGAAGGAAATCTTATCCAGGCTGGAGTAGATGTTGCCGGCATCATGGAAGAGAACTCCGCCGATATTATCCCCCAGCAAGGGAAAGCGCAGCTCCGTGCTGTTGAACAAGAGCGCATTGCCGCCGATTGGAAATCCGGTCTTGAAATCCCTGGGGCCAGCCTGATTTTCGGGGAAAGCGCGGAGCGAAGTCCCGCCGCCACCGAAGAAGCGCTCGGGGAACGGAACCGCCTCCGATGCACTGGTGAACTGGGATCCGTAGTTGTAGGGAATGATGTCTCCGAAGGTCAACTGACGCGCCAGCACCAGCTTCTTGCCGATGCGGTGGTACGTAGCGTTGCGGGCCAGGCCACGGACGAAATTCACCTGTGACCCGAAGATTCTGGAAGCGAGCCCGAGATCAACCGTGTTGTAGATTCCATGGTGAGGCTCGACCGGGTCGTCACGCCGGTCCTGGATGTAGTTAGCGGAGAAGATGCCCACCCGCACCGGTTGGGAGAGCAGGGGCACGAGGTTGGGATCGATCTTTAAATCGGACGTGCTCACGCGGCGATAGCTGAAGCGGTACAGCACCGTCGAGGGCTTCGTCAGCTTTTGCGAAAGTTGCACCGACCCCTCTTCGCGCCGGGCGGCAAAAGTGTTGACGCCGTGCGTGTTGTCGAAGACGGCCGTAAAAGTCAGGTCGAGATTGTCATGGTTGCGGACCCGCGGCGCAAGATAGCTGAGGATGGCGCGCTGCTCAATGGTAGAAACGCGCGTTTGCAGGCTGACCGTGTGACCGAGGCCGAGGAGGTTCAGGCGCGTGACGTCGAAGGTGAGGCGCGGACTAAAACCGGCGGCGCCGGCCGGGGAATCGAGGCTGGTTTCGCTGGCGCCCAGACGCGCGATCTCAGCGCCCAGACCGCCATCAAGACGCCACCGGTGGGCTTCGTCCATGTTGTAGATCACGTACTTGTGCGCGGCCTCGCCATCAGGATCCTGAATGGCCATGTCCACCTGGGAGAAAATACCGAGATCGTATAAGCGCCGCTGTGTGTCGGCCATCCGAATGGGAGACAGCGGATCGCCGGCAGCGAGCGACAAATTCCTGGAGACCAGAGAGGGCCTGGTGGTTTCCAGTCCTTCCACAATGACGTCGCGGACGAACTGCCGCCGGCCTTCGGATATGACAAATCGGAGATCTACGTGGTGCGCCTGAGGGCCGGGCGCGGAGCTCCACTCGAAGGTGGCGTTGGGAAATCCGTTCGTGAAATAGTAGGCCAGAATCGCGTCGCGGTCCGCGGCGACACTGAATTCGCTGAATGGCTGACCTTCCGCGCAACTGAGCGTGCGGAGAATGCTGGTGACATCCAACTGCTGAATTCCGGCAACCTCCAATTTCGAGACAAACCACTGCGGGCCTTCGTTGATGAGGACGAAGACGGCAATATCGCCCACCTTTCCTTGATAGTCGTTTATTACTTTGGAAGTCACCTGCACGTCGCGGAATCCATTCTGGGTATATAGCTCGGCAATGGTGTCTTCGTCTCTGCGGCGCAGAGCTTCGCTGTAGCGGCCGTGCCGCATCTGCCAGGACCGCGGCGTCAGCAGCATGCGCTCACGTATTGCGTCGAGTCTGAAATAGTGATTGCCCTGAATCTGCAGGCTCACGAAACGGTGCCGCCGGCCCAGGTTGATCAGATAGTCAATTTCCTCACGGTCATTCTGCAACCGCTGCTGTTTAAATTCGACGTCGGCCTCGAAGTAGCCTGCAGTCTGAAACGCGTCCTGAAGATTGTGCTGGCCTTCCACCAGCAAGTCCCGATCCACGGTGTGCTCCTGGTACACAGGCACGTTTTGGCGCATTGTTTTGTTGGAGACGTTCGCTCCGATGGGCTTGACATCCACAACGGGCCCCGCATCGATGCGGAGAGTCGGGGTTACGCGGCGCGTATCGCGGTCGTAGTCCAGCGAATCCAGTTGTACCGAGGCCATGAGCCGCTGCTGCTTCTCATATCTCTGCCGCACATGATCCAGCGCGTCGCGCGTTCGGGTTTGGGTCACGGGACGCCAGCCGCCGACCCACCGGCGTTTCCACTTGGTGGCTGCAACGATCTGTTCCACAGCTATCTTCAGGTTGCCGAGCAACACAGGCACACGATACTTCGCGCGCGGGCCGCTCTCGATGATAAGCTGTATGTGCGCCTGCTGCGTTTGGGCATCGTACTCGACGCGCGGCGTTATCTGATTTTCGTAGTAGCCGTCAGCTATTAAGAGCGTATGGACTCCCGCCTGAGCTTGCGCCAGGCTATCCTCGTGAAACGGCTCTCCCAGGCTGACGCCCGCGGCACCGGCCATCTGCCCGCGATTCGGCGGTTCGGCAACCTTGCCCGTCACCGAAACGCGGCCCACAAACCAGCTGTTCCGCGTGATGAAGCGAACCACAACGCCGTCGCCCCGTGGTTCCGCATCCACTTGAATGTCTGCGTAGCATCCAGTCGCGAACAGGTTCTCGATCGATTTTCGGACATCCGCAATCCGCAGCGGAGCGCTCTGTTTCAAGGTGACCGCCTGGGCCAGGTCCGCGGCGGCAACCGGCTGCATACGCGGGCTGAATTGAATCTCGATGATCGGCTGGCCTTCGAAGGATTGCGCTCGTGCGCACACTGGGAGCCATAGCAGGGCCCAGCATAGAAGCGGCGTCACGATAAAGCGCAAACATCGAAGCCACACCATGCCCATGATAACGGCTCCGAAAGCAAGTTTGTTACCATCAGTTAGGATGACTTCTGGCGACAGAGAGCGGTACTCGCGCCAGATTCTGTTCGCGGAAATCGGCGAGCGGGGGCAGGAAAATCTGCTGGCGTCGCACGCCGTGATCGTTGGTTGTGGCGCTTTGGGCAGCCTGCAGGCGATGGCTTTGGCGCGCTCTGGCGTGGGCGTCCTCACCATCATCGATCGCGATTACGTCGATGAAAGCAATCTACAGCGGCAGTTCCTGTTTGAGGAGTCTGACGCGGCCGAAGCGATCCCCAAGGCCGTAGCGGCGGCGCGACGCTTGCAGAAGATCAATTCCGCCATCGACATTCGGAGCGTGGTTGCAGATCTCAATCCCGCAAATGCTGAGGAGCTGTTGGCGGATGCCGACGTCATTCTGGATGGCACCGACAACTTCGAGACCCGCTACCTCGTCAATGATGTGGCGGTGATCCACGGCGTGCCGTGGATTTACGGCGCTGCGGTTGGCAGCTACGGGATCGAGATGCCCGTGATGCCGGGACGCACAGCGTGCCTTCGTTGCATCTATCCCGATCCGCCAGCTGGCGCACAGCCAACCTGTGACACGGCCGGCGTTTTGAATGCGATTACCGCCGCCATTGCCGCGATGCAGATCGCGGACGCCGTGAAGATTTTATCCGGGCGGCGTGAGCGCGTAATTCCCCGGATCACCAGGGTGGACGTATGGGAGGGCACCATCCGACAAACCGCCCAGCCGGATCGTGATCCGGATTGCCCGGCATGTGCGCGGCGCGATTTCGTCCACCTGAAGGGCGGGATGCGCGCGCCAATCAGCCTGTGCGGGCGCAACGCGGTGCAGATACACGTCGCGTCGCGGCCACTAAATCTGAATGAGCTCAAGCAGCGTTTGGCTGCGCTCGGAGAAGTCCGCGCGAACGAGTTCGCCCTGCGCTTCGCTCGACCTCCGTATGAGATGACCATCTTTGCCGATGGGCGCGCGATCATCAAAGGCACGACAGACCCGGGTGTGGCGCGCAGCCTCTATGCGCGATATGTGGGCGCTTGACACGTTCGGAAATGCGACGCTCACGGTCGCAGCTGCCATAGTTCAAACAGACCCAAGACCAGAATGATCAGGGATACCAGGAGACGAAACAACCGCTCGGGCACTCGCCTCAGAGTTTTTTCACCACCTAGCGTCCCGGCCACAACACCGGCGGTCGCGATCGAAACCGCCGGCCACAGTGCCAGAATTCGGTGACCTTCCGTAAGAAAATATACCGGCATACGTACGGCGTCGACGATGAGTGCGATTGCCGTCGCGGTGGCCACGAAGGATTCTTTTGGAATTTGAAAGCCCAACATCGCGGCGGACCGAATGCCGCCCTGGTTCCCCACAAGTCCTCCGAACGCTCCTGAAGCTGTACCCGCGATGTAGGCTGAGAGCGTGCCGAATCGCATCGTGCCGGAAAACCCGGTGAGGCCGGCGACCCCTGCAAACACCAGAAGCCCTCCGAACAACGCGGTGAGCGCAGGGCTGCCTGCATGGGCGTGCAGCAGTGCTCCCATGAGTCCTCCCGCCGCGCTGGCGACACCAAAACTGGAAAATACCTTCCGGTCAACGTGTTTTCGGAGTCTCCAGAAACGCAGCATGGTGCCCAAAAGGTGAGGAATCGAGACTGCGGCGACAGCGGCTTTTGTATCCGCATGGAGGGCAATAACCGGCGTGAGAATGCTGCCGATGCCGAAGCCGGCGACGGCGGCGATCGCCCCCGCCACAATGGCGCCAATGGCAAGTGTGATGGCGAATCCCATCGAAGCGCTGATGGGAAGTTAGCGAGGCCGAAAAGGGGTCAAGTCGTAAAGACCGGCGCTCTTTCCGAAGTCGGCCACCTTCTCCACGGTCGTCATGAACATCTCCTCGCGTGGCAACTCACGCACTTTTTCTCTGCCCGATCCGTCAGGCGCGCAGCGAGTTACCGCACGGTTTCGAGCACAATCACGGTGTCCGCTTCGTCGCGCGCCTGGGGCAGGTGCAGCACGATGCCGCCTTTCACTGCGGAGACCTCAACCGGCGCGCCTGAAGCCAGCGCCCTGGCGTCCTTCACTGCGGGCAGCTTTGAAAGGGCCAGCAGATCTCCGTCGTAGTCCATCACATGAACGTAGATTTTCCCGGGCCGCTGGGTGGTCGCGCCCCATGAGCTCGGCGCGATCGGACCGCCATGCGTGCCATAAATCGACTCGCCATTGTGGTCGAGCCACTGCCCTATGCCACGCAAGCGTTCCACAAATTCTGGCTGAATTTTTCCGTTGGGCATCGGCCCGATATTCAACAGGAAGTTGGCGTTGTAGCCCGCGGCGCGCGCCAGATACCGGATGAGCTGCGCGGTGCTCTTGAAGTGCTTGTCATTCTTGTTGTAGCCCCACGCGTTGTTGATGGTGTCGCAAGTCTCGAGCGGCAGTTGTCCCACCTCCGACGTCGCGTTGAAGTCCGAGGTCTTGTGGCCGGGCAGATCCTTTTCGAACATCTGAAAATCCTCGCCCGGAAATGGAAGCCGGTGGTGGTTGTTGCCGATCAAAGCGGCCGGCTGGAGGCTGTGGATGAGCCCATACGTCCGATCAAGATGCCAGTTTGCATCCGGTTTGTCCCACCAGCCGTCGAACCAGATGCCCGCGATCTCGCCATATCCGGTGAGGAGCTCGCGGAGCTGATTGTCCATGAAATCGAGGTAACGGTTCCAGTCGCCGCTCTCCGGCCTTCCCGCGGTCTGGCCGGTTCGGCCTCGCGGATAGTAATCCGGGTTATGCCAATCCAGCTCCGAATGATAGAAGAACAGCTTGATACCCTGCCGATGGCACTCGTCGGCCAGCAGTTTCAGAACATCCTTCTTATATGGCGTGGCATCAACGATGTTCCAGTGGTTCTGCTTCGTGCCGAACATGGCGAAGCCATCGTGGTGCTTGCTGGTGATGGTGATGTATTTCATGCCCGCAGCCTTCGCCAGCGCAACCCACTCGGCCGGATTGTATTCCGTAGGATCGAACTGAGGCGGCAGTTTCTCGTATTCGGCGATCGTCATTTTGCGATTGTTCATGACCCACTCGCCATCGCCAAGCACGCTGTAGACGCCCCAGTGAATGAACATGCCGAAGCGCGCGTTTTGAAACCATTCGCGCGCCCGCAGATTGGCCTCGGAAGGTTGGTAAGTCTGGCCTGCCGCCGCGGCAGCCAACAGGATGGGAACCAAAAGGAACCGCATATCAATAACCGAGCTTCTTATTTACCACATTGAGGAGCGGTTCGCCGGCCCGGTACCGGCGAAAGTTCTCCAGAAACAATCGCATCGTGCGCTCTTTCCAGTCGGATGTCTGGTCGGCCGAGTGTGGGGAAAGCAGCACGTTATCGAGCATATAGAAAGGATGCCCGGCCGGAAGGGGCTCGGTAACGAAGACGTCCAGCGCAGCGCCGCGGATCCGCCGCTCTCGCAACGCGCGGACAAGCGCTACCTCATCGACCACCGGTCCGCGACCGATATTGATCAGTACCGCTGACGGTTTCATCGCCTCAAACTCCGGGGCTGCGATCATGCCTCGCGATTCGAGCGTCAAAGGCGCGACCACCGCCACATAGTCCGATTGCCCGAGCATTTCATGCTTGCCTTCCGGCGGAAAGACCTGCGCAACGTAGGGATCGTCACGCGTCAGCTCGGGCCGGCGCCTCAACGCAACAACGTTCATGCCGAATGCGTGCGCCCGGCGAGCCACCGCGCGGCCGATATCGCCGTAACCCACCAGGCCCAGCGTTTGTCCCCGGATTTCAACGACGTCGAATGGGTCCCACTTACCGGCCATCTGGCTGGTCACCAGGCGCCGGAAGTCCTTCGCGAAAAAGAGCACGGCGCCGATGGTGAACTCGCCCAGAATATCGCTAAATACGCCGCGCGCATTCGTAAGAGTGACCGGGCTTTCCACCAACGCAGGAAACAGCATTCCATTGAGTCCGGCGGAGCGCGTGTGTACCCACTGCACACGCAGCGCCATCGGCCAAATCTGCCGAAAGAGCGATGCCCCGGACATCCAGTTGAGAATTACTTCCGCGCGGGCGGCGACATTCTCCGAGGCCGCGAGCGTGTCGCCGATGGCGATAGTGGCTGCCTCATGCAACTGGTCCAGCAGCGCGAGTTCCGGCTCGGCCGGATTCGCCAATACCAGAACCGTCACAGGGTCCATGAGCCAAAGACTCTAACATGTCTGAAACACGAGTTGTGTTATCGTCCAGGAAGAGCTCACGGGGATGTTTGATCTTTCACTGGAAGTCTTGCGCGTAGTCGAAGAGGCGGCCATTGCTTCAGCCCGCACCATGGGCATGGGAGATCCGCACACCGCCGACCATGCGGCCGTCGAGAGTATGAGGCGCTGTCTGGACACGATTGCCATCGACGGCACCATCGTGATCGGCGAGGGCGAGCGGGACTCCGCCCCCATGCTGTACATCGGCGAGAAGGTCGGGGCGGCCAAGAATCACAGTGAGGCGCTCACCGTCGATATCGCGGTCGATCCGCTCGAGGGCACCAGCCTCTGTGCCACCGGCGCCGGCGGCGCGATCACGGTGCTGGCGGCGTCCGAACGCGGTGGCCTTCTGCACGCGCCTGACTGCTACATGGAAAAGATCATCGTCGGTCCCGCGGCAAAAGGAGCCGTGGACCTGGATGCGCCAGTCAAGCACAATCTGAAGGCCGTCGCCCGGCGGTTGCAACGCGGTGTCGATGACCTGGTCGTGGTGGTGCTCGATCGCCCGAGACACGAGAAGCTCATCGCCGATATCCGCGAGGCGGGCGCGCGGATCCGGCTGGTTGGGGACGGCGACCTTTCAGCGGGAATTGCCGCGGCGGTAGCCGGGACTGGCGTGCAAGCGGTGATGGGCTCCGGTGGCGCGCCGGAAGGCGTGTTAACTGCTGCCGCTCTGCGTTGCTTGAACGGCGAGATCCTCGGCCGCTTGGTCGTGAGAGACGATCAGCAGAAGGAACGCATGCAGGCCATGGGGATCCACGACACCAAGAAGATTTACACCACTCACGAGCTGGCGCCCGGCCATCACATCGTTTTTGCCGCCAGCGGCGTGACCGACGGCAATCTGCTGAAGGGCGTGCGATTTTTTGGCGACGGCACCCGCACGCAATCCATCGTCATGACCTTGACACCGGCCCGCGTGCGCTTCATCGACACCGTACATCTGGAAAACAAGCCCGACGTGAAGGTGCGGTTCCGGTAGCCGGCCCTCTGCCCGCGTTAGAATCAGATAAGATTGTCTGGGAACTTTTTCCACGCCGCTTTCGTATGGCGTGAGGAAGGCAAGTTTTATGAACCGCAACCGCTCACAACGGGGAGGAGTCCTGGCAGGCGTCCTCGCCGCGTTCTTGATCCTGGCTGCACTGGCTGTGGTGGGCGTCTTCATGGCCGGAATCTACGTGGCCGACAATATTCACGTGGAGAAGACCAGAAACGCGAAGGGCGAGACCGTGCAGGTGGACACCCCCATCGGCTCCCTCCGTGTGCAAGAGGACAAAAAGCTCGATCCCAAGCTGATCGGCGTTCCCGTTTATCCCAACGCCATTCGCAGCGACAACAACCACGCCGCCAGTGTGGATTTCAGTTTTGACTCCGGACACAAGGAATTCACCGTGATTGCCGCCGATTACACGACGGATGACTCCATCGAAAAGGTGAAAGAGTTCTATCATCACGAGCTGCCGCACTGGATGATTGCGCAAGGGCATAATGGCGGTGTGCACATGGAGTACACCGAGGATGGCTACAAGCGCATCATCGCCATCACGGAGAAAAACGGCCACACCCACATCGCACTTGCCTCCGTGGGAGAGCCTGCGTCAAACTGAACTTGTAGGCTTCGTTCAGTTTAATGCCTGAATTCTGTACTTGCGGCGCGGAGCTCCCGCCCGACGCGCGATTTTGCCACAAGTGCGGCAAGCCGCAGCGTGATGAGCCCGTGGCGGCGGCACTCGCCGCGCAGGGCACAGTGCCTGTAGGTCTCCCTGTCGCGGCGCCCATAATTCCTCTCGTTCCCCTCGGCTTCCGGAATCCCGTCGCTTTTCGCGTGGGACTGCTGGCGGCGGCGTTGTTGTGCCTCACGATGATGATTCCCGGGGTCAACTACGCCTTCTTTGTGTGGTGGCTCGGCGCGGGCTATTTCTCCGTTTGGATCTACAAGCGCCGCACCGGCCAGCGGCTGACCGTGCGAGGCGGCGCGCACATGGGCTGGATCACAGGCGTGCTGAGTTGCGTGCTGCTGTCACTTCTGTTCGCCTTTTTCATGGCGGCACTTCAGCGCGTCGGCGGACTCGCCGCTGTCAAGGATCAGCTCCGCGACTTCGCGATTGATCAGAAGACCATCGACGAAGCTGTCAAACGCTTGCAGAACCCGTTGGAAGTGCTCCGGTCGCTGGCCGAGATGTTCCTGATGATGATGCTCTTTTGTGTCGCCGGCGGGGCGCTAGGCGCCAAGATTCTGAGCAAGGATTAGGGGATGGCTAAGCCCGCGCCAGTGAGCCATAGGACCAACGTGGCGGAAGCACCACCTGGATTTGGTGAACCAAGGGCACAAGTTGTGAGATCTGGCGGAGGAAGAGGGATTCGAACCCCCGAGCGAGTTACCCCGCTAACGGTTTTCAAGACCGCCGCCTTCAACCACTCGGCCATTCCTCCGCTCCCAATCTAGCGGATTGCACACCGGGCCGCAATCATCGACGCGTTCACCCGCGCTGACACGATTTGCGAAGTCCGTTCACTATCCGTTCAGCTAGCAGACTATCCGGAAGGATAGGCGTTTCGGCTTTGGGAAGGCGGATTTCTTCACACGCGTCAGCCCGGGGATTTCGTCTATTTTAATCAACCTGAAGGAATTACGCGGAATGTGTGGAGGGGCGGAAAGCCCCCATGCCGTCTGGTCAGCCGATTGCCTTGAGTCTCCCGGCGTCGGAATGAGAAAGTCCTCTGGCCTGACAGATATCGTGGAACAGAGGCCGCAGACACGGGTGCGGTCACGTGCACGCGGCAGACCAGCACCTGAATTGGACAGTCTGCCTGTAAGCCATTTGAGGACTTGTCTTTCCGCTTGTTGTGGTGTAGTCTTGTTCTCGATCGTGACAGGGAGATTCGCAGCGTCGCGGTTGGCAACACCGTGGCGGACTTGCAGGTATACCGTGCACGTTCCAGGATCCGGCCAGAGCTTCCCCACTGAACCTCTGCGCCAAACGATCGTTACAGCCTGGCGCCGGTCAGTTGCGACATTCCCTGCTTCGAGGTGGCTGGCTCCGATTGTTGGGAGTAAACGCAAGAGCCAGCACAGGATTCTAATTGGGAGGGAGGATTTGCAGAATGGCAAGACAAAGCACACAACATAAGCTCGATCGGGTGAGATCGCCACGCGTGCATATCACCTATGACGTGGAAGTTGGCGGCGCGATCGAATTGAAGGAACTGCCGTTTGTCATGGGGGTACTTGGGGACTTTACCGGCCAGCCCACCGAGGCCATGGCACGGTTGAAGGACAGGAAATTCGTAGAGGTGAACCCCGACAACTTCGATAGCGTACTCGCCGGGATGAAACCCCATCTGGCGTTTTCGGTCGAGAACAAGCTGAGCGACGACCCTGATGCTGGCCAACTGAAAGTAGACTTGAATTTCAAGAGTCTGCAGGATTTCGAACCCGAGCAGGTGGCCCGCCAGGTGCGGCCGCTGCGGGAACTGCTGGAGTTGCGCACCAAGCTTTCTGACCTGCGCGGAAGCCTGCAAGGCAACGACAAGCTCGATGAACTGCTACAAGATGCCATCAACAACACCGACAAGCTGGGCAAGCTGAAGGCCGAAGTGAAGCCGGAGGGAGAGTCCAATGCCTGAGAAAGAAAAATCAGCGGTTGCAACTCAAACTGCCGAACAACAAGTGGGCGGCGGTCTGCTCGATCAGATCGTGGAGCAGGGGCGCCTGGGCAAGGACCCGGCGGCGCGGGAGCGCGGCAAGAGCCTGATTAAGGAATTCGTCAGCCAGGTGTTGCAGGGCGAGATGACCGTCTCGCGCGACACCGAGTCGATGATCAACGCGCGCATCGCGCAGATCGATCACCTGCTCTCTATTCAATTAAACGAGGTTCTCCATCATTCCGAATTCCAGAAACTGGAGGCCTCGTGGCGCGGGTTGAAGTACATGCTCGACCAGAGCGAGACCAGTGACCAGCTCAAGATCAAGATCCTGAATTGCAGCAAGAAGGAGATGCTGCGGGATCTGCAGCGTGCCCCGGAATTCGACCAGAGCGCGTTGTTCAAGAAGGTCTATGAGGAAGAATTCGGCGTCTTCGGCGGCGCGCCCTTTGGCGCGTTGCTCGGCAACTACGAATTCGGCAAAAACCCGGAAGACCTCGAACTGATCGAAAAAATCTCGAATGTAGCGTCGGCGGCGCACGCGCCGTTTCTGACCGGAGCTTCTTCCGACATGTTCAACATGGAGAACTTCACCAGCCTGGACGCGCCGCGCGACATCGCGAAGATCTTCGATACGACAGAGTATGCCAAGTGGAAGTCTTTCCGGCAGTCCGAGGATTCGCGCTACGTGGCTATGTGCCTGCCGCACATTTTGATGCGGCTGCCCTATGGCAAGGATAACGTGCAGGTGGATGGCTTCAACTACGAAGAGAACGTCGACGGCACGGACCACAGCAAGTATCTATGGGCCAATGCCGCCTGGGCGCTGGGCGCGCGGCTGACGCAGTCTTTCGCGCAGTACGGCTGGTGTGCCTCTATCCGCGGCGTGGAGGGCGGCGGCTTAGTCGAAGGGTTGCCGGCCCACAACTTCCGGACCGACGAAGGCGACATCGCCTTGAAGTGCCCCACCGAAGTGCAGATCAGCGACCGCCGCGAGAAAGAGTTGGCGGATCAGGGCTTCGCGCCGGTGGTGCACTGCAAAGGAACCGATTACGCCGCGTTCTTTAGTGTGCAATCCTGCCAGAAACCAAAGCTGTACGATAAGGAAGCCGCCAACGCCAACGCGCGCCTCTCGGCGCAGCTACCTTACATCCTGGCGGTTTCCCGCTTCGCGCATTACCTGAAGGCCATGATGCGCGACAAGATCGGAAGTTTCATGTCGCGGTCGGATTGCGAGAGGTTCCTGAACCAGTGGATCACCAACTACGTGACACCGGACGATAACGCCTCGCAGGCCACCAAGGCCAGCCATCCGCTACGCGATGCCTCGATTGAGGTGAGCGAAGTCCCCGGTAAACCCGGCGTGTATCGCGCTGTGGCGTTTCTCAGGCCGCACTTCCAGTTGGATGAACTCTCGGTTTCCCTGCGCCTGGTGGCGGAATTGCCGCAATCGGCCAGGAAGTAGAATTTGGGGTTGTCGAAATCTCGTTTAATGAAAAAGGAGAAGGTGCCATATGGCGGCAGTAGATTATTTTCTGAAGTTGGACGGAATTGACGGAGAGAGCCAGGACTCGAAGCACAAGGGTGAGATCGAGCTTGACTCCTGGTCTTTCGGCGCGACACAACATGGAACGTCGGGTACGGGCGGCGGCGGCGGAGCCGGCAAGGTCGCACTGCAAGACTTCCACTTTGTCATGAGGGTAAACAAAGCGACACCGAAACTTTTCCTCGCTTGCGCGACGGGCGAACACATCAAGAAGGCGGTTCTCACGTGTCGCAAGGCTGGTAAGGAACAGCAGGAATATTTGAAATACACGTTTTCGGATTTTCTGGTGTCGTCTTATCAGACCGGCGGCTCGGCGCACAGTGACGTGGTTCCCATGGACCAGATCTCGCTGAACTTCTCCAAAATTCAGGTGGAGTACAAGGAGCAGAAGGCCGACGGATCGCTGGGTGGCGGGGTCAACGCCGGGTGGGACGCTAAGTTGAACCAGAAGGTCTGAGAAGCGGGCAGGATTCAGACCCTTAACATGAAAGCTCAAGAGCTGTTCCAGGCGGGCAAGCTCGACGAGGCAGTGCAGGCGCTTGGCGCTGAGTTACGGGAAAACCCGGCGGACGCCAGGCGCCGCACCTTTTTGTTCGAGCTGTTGTGTTTCGCCGGGGACTATCAGCGCGCCGAAAAACAGCTCGATGTGCTTGCTGCGGATGGCCGTTCGGCGGAAATGGGGGCCTTGCTTTACCGCGCGGCCCTGCATGCCGAGCGCATTCGCCAGACGATTTTCGAAAAGAAAGACTACCCCATCACAGAGCCGGAAGCGGACACTCCGCTCTCCGGCACGTTGAACGGGAAGCCATTTGAGTTTTTCTGCGACGCCGACCCGCGGCTGGATACACGGCTCGAAGTTTTCGCCGCCGGCGACTATCTGTGGATTCCTTTACATCACATCGCCTCAGTGGAATTGCAGGCGCCCACTCGCCTGCGGGACTTGTTGTGGATACCCGCCATCGTGCGCACCGGACCGGCTTTTAAAGGCAAGGAATTGGGTGAGGTGCTGCTGCCCACGCTTTCTCCCCTTTCCTGGAAACATGCCGACAACCAGGTGCGGTTAGGCCGAGCCACCGACTGGCAGGACGACGGTACGGGCAACGTGGTTCCCTTCGGGCAGAAGATGTTCACGGCTGACGAGGACGACATCCCTATTCTTGAAATTCGCAAGTTGGAGTTTGCCGCCGCACAAGCGGCTCCGTAATCTCCCATGCCCCTGCGCGACGATCTGCTTAACCCCATCTCAGGCGACAATCCGAGCGGCGTCAGTCTTCGTTACGATTCTGTTTACGACAAGATCAAGGAAGCGCGGCGCGAAGAAGACGACGCCCCGCAGGGAGAGTGGGCGTACGAGCGCAAAGTCGCGGATTGGAAGCAGGTCATCAAACTGGCAGGCGAGGCGCTGGCTACCCGGAGCAAGGACCTTCAGTTGGCGGCCTGGCTCACCGAAGCCGCGCTGCACAACGAAGGATTCCCTGGGCTACTCGCGGGTTTGAAGATTCTCAAAGGCCTGGTCGAGAACTTCTGGGAAACTCTGTATCCGGAAATCGAAGACGGCGACGCGGAGATGCGCGCGGCGCCGCTGGATTGGCTGGGTTCAAAGTCCGGATCAGGTCCAGGGGGACGAAGGATTGACCAAGCCGTCCACGAGGTCGGAATCACGCGCAGTGGACTGGACTGGTTCCAGTTTAAGCAGTCGCGCGCCGTGGGGTTTGAAGCCGACGTAGCGGAGAACGCCGAGAAGGCCGAAGCGCGCGCGCAGGCCATCGCGGATGGCAAGGTCACCGGAGAAGATTTTGACTCCGCTTTCAACGCCACTCCGAAGGCCTTTTATGTCGACAGCAAGCAAAGCTTGGACGATTGCCTGGAGGCAATCGAGGCCCTGGACGCGGCCTGCGAATCGAGATTCGGTGATGTAAAGCCGGGGTTCAGCGGATTGCGTGGCGCTCTGGAAGAAGTGCGCTCCACCGTTAACAGCCTGTTGCAGAAAAAGCGCGAGCTGGAACCGGATGAAGTGCCATTGGCGGAAACAGCGGTTGAGGAGGGCGCCGTCGAAGAGGCCGCCACCGAAGGTGCTGCAGCGCGACCTCGCAAAACAGTCAGCGCCGAACCGGCCGACAAAGACGATGCCATGTCGCGGATCGCCGTGGTGGCGAAATATCTGCGGCGGGAAGATCCCGCCAGTCCGGCGCCCTATCTCATGTTGCGCGGATTGCGCTGGGGCGAATTGCGCTCGGGAGGTGATTCGCCCAGCCTGGAACTGCTGGCTCCGCCCGCCACTCAGGTACGGCAGGAACTCAAGCGCTTGGCCGTCGAAGGCAACTGGGCCGACTTAATTGAGGCTGCCGAAAATGCCATGGCCTTGCCTTGCGGAAGAGCCTGGCTCGATCTGCAACGGTACGCGGTCAAGGCACTGGAAGAGTACGGTTACCCGGCGATCGCCAACGCCATCCGCTCCGAGATCCGCTCGTTGCTGACCGACCTGCCCCAATTGCCGCAATGGACGCTGGCCGACGATACACCTACAGCCAACGCGGAAACCCAGGCATGGCTAAAAGACGTGGCATCCCCGCCGCAGGCGCCTGACGCTCTCAGCGCACTGGGCACCCTGGAACCGTCGAAAGCGGACTCGAACGGCGCGGGGGGAGAATCGGCTCCGCCCGATGCCTTCAAGGTAGCCATGGATGCGGCGCGCTCGGGTGATGTCCAGTTGGCCGTCGAGGTGCTCAGCCGCGAAATCGCGCACGAGCGTTCCGGCCGGGCGCGGTTCCAGCGCAAGATTCAACTTGCCCAGATCTGCATGTCCACTGGCCATGAAACCATCGCGTATCCCATCCTCAACGAAATGGCTGACGAAATCGAGTTGCGCAAACTGGAGGAATGGGAGGCGTCGGAGGTACTGGCGCATCCTCTGGCCCTGCTGTTCCGCTGCATGAACCAGTTGGATGGCGACCCCGAGATCAAGCGCAAGCTGTACGCCCGCATCTGCCGTCTCGACCCCGTGCAGGCGCTGGCGTGCGCAAAATAAATCATGGCGCGGCGGGAAACAGATGAAACCGTCACGCAGTCGGTGATCGAGCGGCTCATCGATCTCGAGCCCGGCGTACGCGCGGATCCGCCCCAATCGCGGGCGCAATCGGTTCGTCAGCTCAAGGCTGCGTTGCGCCGCGATCTCGAGTGGCTCCTCAACACCCGCCAGATCGCCGGCGGCGTTCCCGAAGCTTTTCCGGGACTCGAAGGCTCGCTCTACGGCTACGGTCTGCCGGACGTCACCAACCTCAGCGGCCATTCCATTCGTGACCGCAACCGTCTCCTGCGCATGCTGGAGAACACGGTTTCCGCCTTCGAGCCGCGTTTGAGCGGAGTGAAAGTGAATCTCATCGACTCCGGCTCCAACAGCGGCCGCCAGCTTCGCTTTCAGATCGAAGCTCTGCTGCTGATGGATCCGGCTCCCGAGCTTATTTCCTTCGATACCGTCCTCGAACTCACCAGTG
>Ga0335081_10004461_pt1 | contig 22068 bp, 18 predicted proteins | sample Lox_Sample_35_FD_206713 | JGI IMG/M metagenome (GOLD analysis project Ga0335081, IMG submission 206713) | Soil microbial communities from Loxahatchee National Wildlife Refuge, Florida, United States - Lox_Sample_3.5 | ecosystem: Environmental > Terrestrial > Soil > Wetlands | place: USA... | reverse complement strand
TCGCAGTAAGAGTTCTTCACGATCACTACGCGGTTTTCCCAATCGATGGCCGACCATTGCAGCCCTTTGAGCTCCCCCTGCCGCATACCGGTTCGAAGCGCCATCAAGATCATCTCCCGTATAAGGCCCTCTGCCTGTGAGAGGAGAATTTCGCACTCGTCGGGAGAGAGGTAATCCGTCTGGGCCGGCGGGCACTTTGGCCACGGTATCTCCGGCGGTCTTGAAGGAAATTCAAGCCACTGATAGGCGCTGGTAAGGCACCTACTTAGCACGCTGAGATGATTTTTGATCGACTTGTTCGTGAGCCCGTCTTTCACCCTGCGGGCCTTGTACTGCTCAATGTGATACGTCCTTATTTCTCCCACCGCCATCTTACCGAAGAACGGGATCAGCGAACTCTTAAGCGTATACCATTTGATGCGCTGTTCGGAGAATTTGTTATTTGGTACGGCATACCCTGCGAACCACCTCAGTGCGAATTCGCCGAATAGCACTTTTTGAGCAGAATTCTGTTTAGACCCGTCAACTGGCTCGCCGCCCGCCAATCGATGACGCAAGAGGGCTTCGTAAGTAAGCGCCCCCGACCGAGAGTTATCTGGACTGCGTTTTCTGTATCGTTTGTCGTCGAAGGTGAAATCTACCCACCACGACCCTTTCATTTTTCGTACTGCCATACATCGTTATTCGCCGATGGCGCGAACGCGCCGTGCCGCCAAATACGCGGCGAGGTCGCGTCTGGCGAAGCGAATGGAGCCGCCTACTTTGACGAACGGGATTTTGCGCTGCCGCTGCAGTCGCCGAACGGTCCATGCGGATATTTTCAGTAATTCGGCCACTTCAGCAATTGTCAGCAGCCCCACAATCGGTTCTGCGTCAATCGACATATTTGTCAGAGATCACTAGAGGATTGGCAACTGGTCCTAACGATACACTCCCTTCTGAAATCGCGCGAATCCCCATACCAGCTAGCTTGAAGGGGTGGCGATGTCGCGCAGGTATATCGCCGCAACCCTGCGAAGCAGGGTCGTACTGATCCCATTCGCGAAAGCGAAGCTGTTGAGGTGGCGAGCTACGATGTCTTCGAACGGCAGCTCGGCGAGAAGCCGAAATGCCTGGCGTTGGAGTTCATACCGGTCTGATGATGCGCCGGCGCTCAATCTTGAGAGTAACGCTTGTCGTTTAGTGTCGATGTATGACCTCAGCCCGCTACGCTGCAGAACATGATAGCCGGTTGCCGTAAGCGACACAGGGGATCCATTTTTAAACAGCTTCGTGCGAACGTTCTCAGCAGTTATCAAAAGTTCGGAAATCGTCTCCTTCAACCATTCGACATCGGTTTCGAGACCGGTAAATCGTCCGTTCGCGTAATATGCTATCGCTATCAGGGAACCCACGACGCCAAGGAAGTATTCCCAACTGATGTTGATTACCAACGTATTCATGCCGCAATGATATGGGATCGAAAGGTCTGTGCCAGACGCGATTGTATGCCGATCCGACACAAACTCGCGTCGCGCGGTCGATGAACGTTGTTGTTATTTTGGCTTGTGCCTACAAAAGACATCATCTATCTCGGACGAACAGATTTTCACAACGAACTGTCGCCGTTTGGGATAAAACGGGAAGATCGCTTCTCGCACGTCTACGTCATCGGAAAAACGGGCACGGGAAAGTCGACACTTATCGAGCGCATGGCTCTGCAGGATTTGGAGCACGGGAACGGATTCGCCCTCATCGACCCGCACGGCGATCTCGTGGAGCGCGTCGCAAATCGCATCCCGCCCGAGCGCCTATTGGATGTGGTCTACCTCGATGCCGCCGATCCCACACAGCCGTACGGATACAATCCGCTGCGTCGCGTGCGTCATGACCGCATCGCGCTCGCTGCGTCCGGTCTCATGGAAGTGTTTGCGAAGATGTGGCCGGAGGCGTGGGGCGTACGCATGGAGCACATTCTCCGCAACGTCCTGATGGCCCTCTTGGAGCAACCCCAAGCGACCATGCATGATGTGCTGCGGATCGTCTCCGACAAGTCATATCGAAAGGTAATCGCGGCAACGCTCCAGAACGAGACCGTTCGTACGTTCCTTCTCAAGGAATTCGAGCGCTTCACCTTCGGCTACCGCGCCGATGGCATTGCCCCGATACAGAACAAGGTCGGTGCGTTCTTGGCCGATCCCCTCCTCAACCGCATCGTCACGGCCCCAAAGCAGGAACTGCATATCCGCCGCATAATGGATGAAGGCCAGGTACTCCTCGTAAACCTCGCAAAGGGCCGCATCGGGGAAGACAGCTCCGCACTCCTCGGCGGGCTCCTGGCGACGACCATCGGCCTTGCCGGCTACAGCCGAGCCGATCTCGACCCCGCAAACCGCCGCGACTTCTTCGTCTATGTGGACGAGTTCCAGACCTTCACGACGCTCGCCCTCGCCAACATGCTCTCAGAGATGCGCAAGTACCGCTTGGGCTTTACGGTCGCCCATCAGTACCTGCACCAGCTAGAGCCGGACGTCCGACATGCAGTGCTCGGCAACGCCGGTACCATAGTCTCGTTCCGGGTCGGCGCCGAGGACGCCCCCTACCTGTCGCGCGAGTTTACCGAGGTGTTCGATGAGACCGATCTCGTACAGCTCCCCAACTATCGCATCTACCTGAAGCTCATGATCGACGGGACGCCATCGATGCCGTTTAGCGCCGTCACGCTGCCGGCTTGACGCAAGCAAGTGTGGTTTCGCTTATGCGAGCCGCAGTCGAAGAACACATACGCGGCCGACGATTACCTCTCATAATGGCTCATGGTGGACGACGCGGTGCGCGTTCCGAGGCCCCGATAACGTCAAGCCGACAATTTCACTCTGTTGTTGTGCTCAATTGCCGGTATAATACCGGTCATTATGCATCTAAGCCGCGCGCAAATTTCAAATTTCAGAAACTTCAAGGCCTTGGACGTGGCTCTAGGACCGAACGCGGTCATAGTTGGCGAGAATCGCGTTGGGAAGAGCAACTTTGTTTTTGCACTGCGGTTGGTTCTCGATCCGACATTGCCAGATAGTGCACGTCAATTGAAACTTAGCGATATCTGGGATGGTCACGATCCGACGATTGATCCTCAGATATCGGTCCATGTTGACTTCGCAGAATTCGAAAATGACCCGGCGCTCACTGCGCTGCTTACAGATTACCGCCTTGCCGAAAGTCACCACGTAGCCCGCCTCACGTATTTGTTTCGCAAGAAGCCTGAAATCGCAGGATTGCCGCAGACCGAAGGCGATTTTGAATTCATAGTATTCGGAGGCGGCGACGAGAAGCGTCAAGTGAAGCCTGACGTGCGACGCCGAATATGCATTGACGTTCTGCAAGCTTTGCGCGACGCGGAGAGCGAGCTTGCGTCGTGGAGATCATCGCCGCTCCGCCCTCTGCTGGACGATGCGATTGCCCGAATCCCACAGCAGGCGGTTACCGCTGTCGCCACAGATATGAGCGGCGTAACCGCCCGCATGGCAGCCCTTCCGCCGATCCAGGAGCTTGAGACGAACCTGCGGGACCGAATCGCGGCACTCGCCGGGTCCACGCAAGATATCCACGCCAAGCTTGGTTTCGCCCCCACCGATCCCTTGCGCCTATTTCGATCAATCCGCGTCTTCATCGACGAGGGGAAGCGGAGCCTCTCCGAAGCGAGCCTCGGATCAGCAAACCTCGCGCTCCTCGCGCTGAAACTCGCTGAGTTTGATTGGCGTCGTTCAAAGAACGAGCGCGATCACACCATCGTCTGCGTTGAAGAACCAGAGGCGCATTTGCACCCTCACCTTCAGCGTTCTGTGTTTCAAAAGCTTTTCCGCGAAACAGATCGGGCTCGCAGCCTTTTTCTGACGACCCACTCCCCGAATATTGCGAGCGTGGCACCCCTTGGCTCGCTGGTGCTTTTGAAGTCTGAGCCTGATGCCGGCACCCGAGCCTACTCGCTCGCCAAGCTGAACCTTGAAGAAGACGAGCGGGAGGACCTGCAGCGCTACCTGGATGTCACTCGCGCAGAGATTTTCTTCTCGCGCGCGGTCGTGTTTGTCGAAGGCGAGGCCGAGGTAGCTCTCTTGCCCGCATTCGCCCGCAGCATCGGCATCGACTTGGACGAGTTGGGCATCACCGTGTGCAGTGTCGCAGGCGTAAATTTCAGCCCGCACGTGAAGCTAGCCACGGCTCTGAACTTGCCCTTCAGTGTCATCACGGATTGGGATCCTCGACCGCCGGCCCGACCTCTGGGGTTGAGCAGAAGTCTCGGTCTCATCAAAGACATCCGCACTGTAAGGGGCCAACCGCCGCCTTCTGCTCAGGAGTTGGCAGCCTTGGAAGCAAGCGAAGTAGCGCTTCGACAGGCGGCGATTGCCGTCGGCATCTATATGAATGACGATACGCTGGAATTGGAGATTGCGCGCACCACCTTGGTCGACGCGCTGTTGACCGTGATCGAAGCGGAAGATTTCGGGCGCATCCGAAGACAACGGATCGTTGCCTGGAAAACCGACCCCTCCACAATCGACGCAGAGCAACTGCTTTCTATTATTGCGGATATCGGGAAGGGGCGACTTGCTGGTCGGCTTGCCGCCGAGGCCGTTGGGCTCCCACCACCGGCATACATTCGAGCCGCGCTGGAGCACGTCGCACATGGCTGACCGTAGGCTGCTCATTAACGCCATGGCCGAAATGGCGGAGAACCCTGAACAACTAGAGGCCGTTCAAGAGACGGGCCATTGCGTCGTCCTCGCTGGACCTGGAAGCGGCAAGACGAAGACGCTCACCACGGCCATGGGACGCTGCATCCTTGATGATGTGAAGGAACCGCGCGGCATTGCATGTATCACATATAATAATGAATGCGCTATGGAACTCGACGCGCGCCTCGCTCGTCTCGGCATCGAGTCCAGCGATCGTGTATTCATCGGCACAGTTCATAGCTTTGCTCTGACGCAAGTGATTCTCCCCTACGCAAGATGCGTATTGCCAGAGATTTCAGCAACGGTTCGAGTAGCGAGCCGCACCGAAATGAGGTCCGCCGTAGCAGCCGCACACGCACGTGTTATCGGCGGAGGAGAGAATCCCCATGACCGATGGCGCTTCGCCGAAACGAAACGCCGACGGGATGTAGACCGCACTCACCCTGTTTGGATGGAACGGAACCCGGAGCTAGCGCAATTCATCGAAGCATACGAGGCACAGCTGAGGGTTCATGGCTTGATCGATTTCGACGACATGCCCCTGCTCGCCGTTCGAATGATTCGCGAACACGAATGGATACGCGGCGCGCTCAGAGCAAAATTTCCTATTCTCTTCGTGGATGAATACCAGGACCTCGGACATGCATTGCACGAATTGGTGCTGCTGCTCTGCTTCGAGGCAGGCGTGCGACTCTTTGCAGTCGGCGATCCCGATCAATCCATCTATGCGTTCACCGGGGCCAATCCTGAACTGCTGCAAAGTTTGACCACGCGGCCCGGCGTGCTCCCGATCCATCTTCGATTTAATTACCGATGCGGCACGAGCATCATTGAGGCCGCCCAAGCTGCATTGGGCGAGGATCGTGATTATCGTGCTCCCGATGGAGCGCACCAAGGGAACATCTTTTTTCATCCCGTAGCAGGTGACCTTTCGGATCAAGCCCTGCTGGTCATCGATCGGCTTGTTCCAGAACTACGTGGTCGAGGTATTCCGCTGCAAGAGATAGCTGTCCTCTACCGAAATGCTCAACATGGCAATGAGGTTGCTGAACGTGCGACGGCGGAAAGCGTCCCTTTCGTTAGAGCCGACACTCAAGCGCTAGTACGAAGGAGTTCGCGCCTATCGCGTTTCATAGAAGCGTGCGCGAGGTGGGTCACAGGTGGCTGGATAGAAGCTGACCCGCCGTTTCGACGGCTCGTCAGCACCGCGTCGTTGCTGATATACGGGGGCAATGCATCAGAGGACGAGCATCGCCAGGTGCAAAAAGAGTTAATCGAATTTCTACAATCGACAATCGACGCCGATCTATCAACGCACGAGTGGTTACGGGCGGTTCGCGATCGCCTGATCACGCCTTGGCATACACGTGCGCGCACAATTACCGAGGATTGGGACGCCATTGATGAAATGATTACCCGGACAGACCCGGCCACGAGTTCTGACATGCCTCTTACTCACTTTGGTGGCAGGATCGAGGGTCAAGGCCGCCTCAATCTAAGCACTCTTCATAGTGCAAAGGGACGAGAGTTCGACGCGGTGATTCTTTTCGGCATGAACGACGGCATATTGCCCAACCATTTTGATCAGCGAACGCCCGAACAACTGAGGGAAGCGCGTCGATTGTTCTACGTTGGCGTAACACGAGCACGCCAAGAACTCCACTTGGTCTTTACAAAGGGTCAGCATTCACCTTGGGTGGTCGAACTTTATCGACGAACCCAAAGGCAAGCCTAGCTTTAAAGCTATTAGGCCTTCACGCTCACGCGTCGTCAGCAACATCGCTAGAGAATTCCCCACGGCTTCTCGCCATTGAGCTCTCGATTTGGCTTATTTCGTCTGGCGTCAAATCGAAAAGAGCATAAACGATTTCGTCGATTTCTCTCTCCACTTTCGCGGGCCGGGTCGGTTGGAAGCTCTTGCCAACTCGGCAGCTCGGTCGGCCAGCTTGGCAAGACGCGCCTTAACAGCATTCGAACATGCGGGAATTGGCAGCCGACTAGATATCGCCCCCGCCTCGGCTTCACCGTCGCCCACCAGTATCTGCACCAGCTACACGCCGACGTTCGTCACGCTGTGCTGGGTAACGCCGGCACCATAGTCTCGTTCCGGGTTGGCGCCGAGGATGCCACCTACCTCGCCCGTGAATTCCACGCGGTCTTCAACGAAGCCGACCTTCTGCAGCTCCCCAACTACCGCATCTACCTCAAGCTCATGATCGACGGCATGCCCTCGATGCCCTTTAGCGCCATCACGCTGCCGACCTGACGAAACGGCTATGGTTTCGCCTAGCCTTTCACACGTAAGGCAATGGCGCGCATCATTTGCGCCGATCTTGGGAATGACGACGAATATGTTTTTTTATGCTTTTCCCTATGGCTCGGCCCAGAACCACAGGAACGGCGTTTCCGATGTGCCGCGCGGTATGTTTGATCGTCACTTCGTTGTTCGGCGCGAACTGGTAGTAGTCCGGGAAGGTTTGGAGCTTGGCGGCCTCCCTCAAGGATATTGCGCGATTTTGAGATGGATGACCGAACCTGCCTGTCCCAAGCGTCATGAACTGCGTCGTGATCGTGGAGGCCGGCGCCCCCCAACGCATTCGTCCGTAGACCGATACCATGTAAGACCTGCCGGATTTTCGACGGTAGCATTTGGGAACCAAGTTACGAGCCCAGCTTGTCGCGCTGCCGCCATTTCGAGGCGTCGCGGCGATACGTCTCCGATTGATTTCGTTCAGCTTGCTTGCGCGGTGCAGCGGGTCGCTTGCGTCGACCTCGCCGTCCTTGAGGCGAGGCAAGGCGCCGATGGCGTCGCGCAAGGTCACGATGTCTTCGGCTGCATGCGTCTCCGGGATCAGGGCAATGTCGTCGCCGAGCCGAGACGCCAACAGAACAAGACGGGTCCGCTTTTGCGGCACGCCGAAGCGTGACGTGTCGACGCGTTTGAAGAACACGGAGTAGCCGAGCGATCGAAGAGTTTCGACGAATTCTTGGAAGACCGGATACTTTCGAGCGTCCGACAGGTCCGGCACGTTCTCCATTGAGACGATTTCCGGCTTTACGCGCTTGATGAGGGTCATGAAGCGGTACATCGGATACGAACGGCGCCTGGCTTCTTTGGTCGGAAGTTTTCTGCGGTTCAAAGAGGAGTACGGCTGGCAGGGCGCGCAACCGACCAATACTTTTACGGTAGCGCCGCGAAATAATCGCCGAAGCTCCTTCGCGGTGAAACGAGAAATCTCACGACGGAGGAACTTCGAGCGGTTGTTTTTTTCGAATCCGTACTTGCATGATCCGTCGTTGTCTATGCCCGCGACGACCTCAAGCCCCTCAAGCATCAGGCCATGGGTCAGTCCGCCGATACCGCAATACAAATCCACTACCTTCACGATCGGCTCGTCGCGCACCTGTTTTTTGCTCTTTTTCATGTTTATTGGCCGCGATTGAACATGAACAGCTTCGGAAAGCTGTCCGGAATCACCAGCGTCGGATACATGAAGACACGCCCGCCGCCAACAGGGCTTTGGTCGGTCGTGCGAGCGGACATGATCCATAGGGTCGGTAAAGCCGCCGCTCGGGCGGTCCTCAACTCGTCGCCCGACAAGGTGCCCGTCGAGATGAAACCGCCTTCCCGGACCGTACGATCGGCCGTGCGAAAACGCAGAGTCAACCGATCGCCGAAATTCTCCGCGACCTTTTTGATGACGGCGGAAATCGTGCCGTCACGCCAGGTGTTGGCGGAACCCGTTCTGATCGGCGCCACGAGAGCGATGGCGTCGTCGGAGCTGATGCCTCTGCCGCGTGCGCCCGCAGCTTCGAGTTGCTCGATCGTCGCGTCCACCGCCAGACCGAAACGCGACCGCAACCCGCGCAATATCCTTTCGTAAGCTCGAGCATCCTGCGGAAGGACGATGTAATTCGGGAATACGTGCATGCCCGGTCGCAGCGTGTCGATCCGGTTCACGTCCAGAACGCCCGGTCTGGTCGTCCGCAGATTGAACGTGAATTCGACAGGAAACGCGGCGGGCAGCTCAGCGCGGTGTCGTTCGATGAAGCCACGCAGGTCCGTGTCGGAACGATGAATGTCCCTGAACCGGTAGTACAAGAAACGCGGGATGAAGAGCCGAGTATACGGCAGGGTATCGATCCGATATCCGTACATGCGCGCGTGTTGATGCATCGTGTCGATCTGCGAGACGCGAGCCGTGCGGACATAGTACGTCACGAGCAAGTCTTTGATGGCGATCCCGCGCCCAAGCGTGTTTCCGCCAATCAAGAAATTCAGACCTCTGCCGTAATCGATGCCCCTCCGCTTGACTCTCGCGTTGATGACGAGCAGGCGCCTCGCCGGCAAATACTGGCGGATGGTTTCGAGCACCTCGTCGAATGGTGGAGTATCGGCGCCGAGCGTGCCGGCCAAGTCGCCGTGAGCCGTCCGAAGGTCGCCGAGGATGTCGGCGCCGTCTTGACCGAGGAGCGCGGCGAGGACGTCGGTGAGAAACTTGTTGATGCGCTCTTCGGCGATCGCCTGTTCGTCGTTCTTGAGACTGGGGTGGCACAGATATGAGTAACCTCGCTCCGGCACGCCCCGCCTTCTGATCGCGGCGGCGGCGGAGACCAGGAAAAACAGGAGAGAAGCCCGCAAGCCCGGGGGTATCGGGCGTCTTCTGTTCAACAATTGGGCCTGCTCGCCTTGATCGACCAATCGTATCAGCCCTGGGCTGTCCTCGGGTTCGTCGTTATCGAAAAATCTGTCGCCGCCCACGTACGCCGCTCCCGCGGGCAACATTTGGATGAACATGGGCCTGTTGGCCGAATCGGCGCTCTGCAGCACGACCGCTTGAGGGGTACCCGTGACGCTGACGTATACGTGCCGAGCCACGGCCGGACGCAGGGTGTTCTGGATCATGTCGTTTATCGCGCTCGGCGCCACCGCGACGCCGGACGAACGCTTTCGGGTATTGGTGTCGAGCGAGGCTTGGTCCCCTTCGTCGTCAAAAACGATGGCTGGATACCGGTCCGCGCCGATCGCCCTCAGGAAGTCCGAAATGTTGCGCAAGCTCGTCGTGCCCTTCGAGCAAATGAGCAGCAGGCGACCATCGCCTCGCTCAAGATGCAACCGCGTGTTCGCCACTTCCCGATCCAGATCGGTATCCTTGGTGAACGTCATGAGACCCGGCAGGCCTTGCGAAAAGTCGCCGTGCGTCTGCGAAACTAGGTCGTTGATGTTGCTCGTCATCACGATCGAAATGCGAAACCCGTTATCGAACGCGAGTGCCGTGCTGGCGATCATCGCGCGCGTCTTGCCGCTTTGAATTCGGCCATACACCAAGCCCGTCGCCGGCCTGTTCGGGATGCGGTCGGGATCGATCGCACCGTCAGCACCCGTGCCGTAGCCAGTGATGACCGCCCCGACAATGTCCGAGGCGTTGCGCTCGGCGTCGGCTCGTTGCGCGGCATCGAGCCGGAGCGCGCCCAGGGTCGCAGTGAAATAGGGTCCGTCCGATCGCATGAAGAGTTGGCCAGAATCAGTGGAACGCATAGACAATACAACTATAATCCCATCATGACCGACATCATGTCAAAGGCCGAGCGTAGTCGGCACATGTCGCTCGTGCGCGGCCGTAACACACGTTTCGAACTCGCTTTTTTCCGGGTGGTCAGCGCCTCGCTTTACCCGTTGGGCTTCCGGTATCGGAAGCACTGCCGCCGCGTGTTTGGAACGCCGGACCTGGTGTTCGTGAAATTCAAACTGGCGATTTTCGTCGACAGCGACTTTTGGCACGGACGCAATTACGCGACCTTGGCGGATCGCATGACGCTTTTTTGGCGAAGAAAGATACAGCGCAACATGCAGCGGGACAGGCAGGTCAATCGGCGACTCCGCAGCGACGGCTGGGTCGTTCTCCGTTTCGGGGAGCGACAGGTCAAAAAAAATCCTTCGGCGGCCGTCGAGTGCATCAAGCGCGCGCTACTGGCGAGGCGCGATGGACGCGGCGGCGGGGTTTGAACCCGCATCTTCCCGGCCGTTACCCTCCCGTCACCCCCGGCTTGCGATCGATCGCAGCCGCCGCGCGAGCCGCTCATGATCGCCCAGGTGGGCCAACATCCGGCTCTTCCAGAGTTTTCCGTGGTTCGGAACCGAAAAGTGCAGAAGCTCATGGACAATCACGTAGTCGGCGAGCTCACGATCAAGCGACAGTAGCTCTTCGTTGAAATTGAGATTGCCGGCGGTAGAGCATGATGCCCATTTTCGGCGCATCGGGCGCACATAGATCGCCGCCACCTTGGCATCGAGCTTGACCGCCCATTCTTGGACGCGCGCCTTAAATTCTCGTTTGTCTCGCCATCGCTTTCTCATGGTTTGAAGCTCTTCCGCAGCAAGTTGAACAGGGCTTCAACCGTGGCCGTAACCTTTTCTACGTCGCCCTCTACGCGCAAAAGCGCGAATGTGACCTGCTTGCGCAACTCGCGAAGTTCGGCTTCGCTCCTCCGCCAGTTCGGGAATTTGGTGAACGCCTCGGCGACCTTGCGGCTCGCCGTATCCGCATCCTTGATACCATCGTCCGTCAACTTACACAGAACGAAATATCCGATCGCATCTAGGCCCTTCTCCGCCTGCTCCTTTTTTCGTTTCTCGTTCCGCTCAACCTCCTTGATCAGCTCGTCGAGCGCCTCTGCCGTGCTCGACTGTCGATCTTCGAAAGCTGTCTGCACGGCCATGGCCCGTTCCGAGAGTGCCACCAGAAACGGATCGTTGCTGCCCTCTTCGGCGGCCTTTTCGATACTCTTAACGAGATTTATGACCTTCGTTCCGTCGCCGCCTTTCTGCCGCTTGATGAGATCGATCGTGTGCTCGTCGATCTTTACGAACTCGGCGACATTGACCAGTTGCTCGGCGCCGATGTGCTTTTGCACCAGCTCGTTGGTTTTTTTCTGGAAGGCCCGATCGACGTACACTTTTTTCGCATATGCGTTGCGAACGACTGCATAAATCGCCGAGAGGGTTGTGTACTGATCGATATAGGGACGCATAAACGCATCTGGCGAGATTATCTCGTAGAGCATTTCGGTTTCTTTGTATTCTTTAAAGAACTCCTTGCGACGATCAGCATCGCGAAAGTGCTCGATCAGGTTATCGACATCCTTGTCATCGAATCTGTGGCCGACAAGTTTCAAGTATGCCGGCGCCTTCGATTCCATCTTGGCTTTGAACAGCTCCTTGAGGAGCCCGAGGTCCTTTACAATGGCGTTAATCTCGTCGCTGTCAAACGCGAGTGCCTTCTCTAGCTTGTCGAAGATGCCCACGAAATCCAGAACGAAACCGTGCGGCTTCACCATCTCCTGCGATTCGTTCTCATACGGCCGATTCACGCGCGCGATGGCCTGGAGCAGCGTGTGATCGCGCATCGGCTTGTCGAGATACATTGCATACAGGATCGGCGCATCGAAGCCCGTCAGCAGCTTCTCGGTCACGATCAGAATTTTTGGCCATTCGCCGAGCTTGGTGAAGCTCTTCCGGATTTGCTTTTCTCGCGTGGGCTCCAGGTGCCATTTCTTGAGTTGCGGCGAATCGCTGTTGTTGCCGGTGTAGACGATCTCGGAATATTCCGGCGGCAAGATCGCATCGAGTGCCTCCTTGTAGAGGGCGCATGCTTCGCGATCGACACCAACCAGGAACGCCTTGTAGCCCAGCGGCTCGACGTTATTGCGATAGTGGTCCGCAACGTATTGCGCGACCTTTTTCACTCGGTCTTTGCCCTTTAGAAAGTTCTTCAGGTTGACGGCGCGATCGAGGATTTTGTTTAACTCCTCGATGTCCGCGATCCCCTCACCTTCCGCCAGCGCCAAAAACTCCTTCTCCATGACCTCATGCGGCACCCGCATCTCATTGGGCGCGAGGTTGTAGTAGAGCGGAAGGGTCGTGCCGTCCTCGATGCTTTCGGCGATCGAGTATTTGTGCAGATATCCCTTGTCGTCCTCCAGGCCGAACGTCTTGAACGTTCCTTTCCCGTACGCTGTCTTATCAACCGGCGTCCCTGTGAAGCCAATGAACGAGGCGTTTGGCAGGCCGGCCATGAGGAAGTTGCCCAAATCGCCGCCGGTCGTGCGGTGGGCTTCGTCGATCAAGACGAAAATGTTCTTGCGAGTGTTGAGGTTTGCCGGCATGTCCCTAAACTTGTGGATCATCGTCACCACAATGCCGCGATAGTCCTGGCCCCTTTCGTCGAGAAGCTTGTTCAGGGCCTGGATGCTGTCGGCATGCGCGACGTTCCCCATCCCGACGGCCGCAAGGTTCTTGAGCATCTGATCTTCCAACTCATTGCGGTCGATCATGATGAGGATTGTCGGTTTCAGCGCCTCGTTTGCTTTGAAGAGCAGCTCGGCCGCCTTGATCATCGTGAAGGTCTTGCCGCTCCCCTGCGTGTGCCACACGAGACCGCGAGCAAGCTTGGGATCGAGCGCGCGAGCAACCACCTTGTCCACGGCCGCCGTCTGATGCTGCCGCAGAATTAACTTTCGTAGCTCCTCGTCTTGCTCGGCGAACAGGATGAAGTCTTTCAGCAGTCGCAACACGTGCGGCACGGCGCAGAAGCTTTTTACCTTGGCTTCTAGGTTGCCGACCTCCTTGTCTTTCCAATTGAAAATATTTCGCCGCATCAAGCTCCAGGTCGCGCCGTATGCAAAGCCGATCGCTTCCGTCGCGGTGAAGATCATTTCCGGTACCATCACCTCCGGCGTCTCAGTATGGTATCGGCGGATTTGATCTACCCCGAGCGCTATCGCCTCTTCTTTCGTTGCGTTCTTGCACTCGACCACCAGCACAGGAATGCCGTTGATGAGGAACACCACGTCCTCGCGCGTACCATAGCGGCCATTGTGGACGTAGAACTCCTCGGTTACTTCGTACACATTCCGACCGTAAGGAGGAGCCACGTCGTCATAATCGATGAGGTTGAGGTCAAGTTCCCGCTTCTCTTCAGCACTATAGAACTTGCCCTGATTCCGCAGATACGTCAGAAAATCTCGATTGCCGTATATGTCCGTTTTCAGCCGCTGCAATTCACCGATGAGCGCACCTTCGGCTTCTTTGTATTTCGGATTGAAGGCGCGCACTTGCTTGTAAAGCAAATTCCCGAAGAAGGGCGTCGCGGGACGCGCGCGATCCTCTGGCGTCGGTCCGTCAGGATCAAAGCCGCGTCTTTTCTCGGCTTCTGCACGCGGCACAATCGTCCAACCAACTTCCTTCGCATATTGAAGAATGCGGGCTTGGACGGTCTTATGTTCTCCGGGCTTTGGCATATTTAGGCAGCGAGGGAGCGCCTCAATTCGGAAATATCCATATCGTTGACACGAATCGCTGCGGACATCAGCTGGTGTAAAAGCGACCGAAACAATTCCGCGAGAAGGGCGCATTTGCGCCGGTGAGCATTAAGCTTGCGGTCAAGCACGATGAACTTATCGATTACGGCGTCCTGCACTTCCAAGCTCGGCTGCTTTACCCGCTTTTCTTTGAGGACAGTGAAATGCCGGTTGTATCCTCGATTTGGAATGTCCAACGTCGAAAGCGAGTAATAGAGAAAGCGGGGTCGGAACTTTGTTTCATCCGCCTTAAGCACCTTGGTACCGTCTGCACCGAGAACGAAGGGAAAATCTATAAACTTCAAACAGCGAGTGTGATCGCCAAAGATGATTAGTGGCAGCCCACTGTCGATCACTTTGTCCAACTCATCAGTGTAGCCAGCGACAAAAGCTTGACCCTGATCTACCACCGGCCAATCCCCTCGCTCCTTGATCTGCGCTGATGGTAATTGGCGCTGCCGCCCTGTCCTATATTTGACAAGCGCATCCGGCACCGGCACCTCGGGCGCTCCAATCATGCCTTCTGTGAAAACCTGATGGAGGAGCGTCGTTTTCAATTCTGTCGTCAGCACTATGAGCCTCTCCTGCAAATCTAGGGCACGCCGGACGGCCTCCAATATGGCGCCGATTGTGCATTGCTCGGACCGAGGCGGGAGCGGAATTTCAGTAGATTCAAGTTGATTTCGATTGAGGTGCGGCTGCGCAGAACGCGCACTTTGACTACGAAAATAACTTTGAACATCATCGCCAAGTAGATTGTACGTGCAGAAGACAGGATCAACATTCTCCCCCAGCGTCAGAACCAGATCATAGCCGGCCACCGACCCGGCCCATTCTTTTGTCACCATCGCGACGTCCCCCGTGTATGCCCCGCTACGGACAACTATAATTTCTCCTTCTTTCAGAAACGCATCCCGACTTTCGGGTATAGCCTCGCGTTTGATGCGAATCAGGCCCTCAGGGGAGATTTTTCCCCTCTTCACATTTGTCGCCCGAATCATCGGCACTCCATCGTCGGCTTGCTCGGGGGGTTGACCGAGTCCGTAACGAACTTCACCGACGCTTCCTAGGTTTGTCGCCTTCCAGCCGGCTGGTAGAGATTTCAAACGAGAGTTATCCATAATTTTAAATACCCAGCGCCGCTAGAATATTTTTCAAAGAAGTATCCGCTGAACTCGCCTCGGAGTTCACTAGCTCCATTTCTTCTATGATTTCTGCGATAGGTCGGTATTCCGCATTCGCGGCGGTTCGAATGTAACGGCTGGGTGAAATATTGAAGTCATTCTTTGCAATCTCTTCCGCGCTTACTATACGACTATATTTCTCGATTTCATGCCACGCGCTGAAAACGTCTGCGATGCGAATAATGGCATCCTCTGGGATGTAGTTCTTCGGGTCACCTTTGGCGAACTCGTTTGCAGCATTTAGCAAAAAACTCTTTCCTCGACGTTCGTTTGACTTCACCCTATTCAGAAAGAGAATTATTCCGGCGGCCGGAGTGTTATAAAATAAATTTTCGGGCAGATAGATCACACCCTCGATCAGATCGTTTTCAACAAACCACCGCCGTACGTCCTTTTCCTTATTTGCGTTCGCGCTCCCGGAACCGCGCGACGCGGCTCCAGTATCCAGCACCACGGCTGCGCGTCCCTTTGGGTTCAGGCTCGCGAGTACGTGCTGCACCCAACCCCAATCAGCCTTTCCGCCGGGAAACCCTGCTCCCTTCGGAAAGCGACCGAGCTCGTCGGCATCGTAGTCGTTCTCTTCGAATTCTGTCTGGTTCCACATCGGATTCGCGACAACGCGATCAAATGTCTTTAATCGATTACCATTCCGGAATTTCGGGTTGCGAAACGTGTCACCAATCTGAATTTCGCCTTCCATATCGTGGATAATCATATTCATATTGGCCATCGCCCAAGTCCCGGCTTCGTTTTCCTGGCCATAGAGACGGAGCGGTGCATCATCCCGCTTCTTGTTTGCTTTCAGCTTTTCATCGACTACAAGGCGACACTTAATGAGTAGTCCGGCCGATCCGCAGCAGGGATCGTAAATTTCCATTCCCGGTTCGGGATTCATAATGCGTGCCATCACGAGACCGACCTCAGCCGGCGTATAGAACTCACCAGCGCTTTGACCGCTTCCCTCGGCAAACTTCCGGATCAAATATTCGTAACTACGGCCGATGATATCTGCCTCGACATCCTTGAGCCCGAGCCGCTTTGCGCTTATGGCCTCGATCAAGTTCGAGAGTCGATCATCGTCGATATCTCGCTGCCCGTGCGTTGTAGCATTGAAATCGACGCGATCGATGATGCCTTTAAGTAGCGGATTTGCATCGGCAATCGCACGGAGGTGCGTCGTCAGTTGCTCGCCGATTTTGTCGGAGAGCGTGCGGATCACCGACCAGACTGCATCATCGGGATTTTTGGGTTCAAGCGGGAGATAGTATCGAACCAACTTCTTGTCGTGCTTCACTAGCTTGAACGCTTTCGCGCGCGAGCCCACTTCCTCGGCAATTCGGTTCAGCTCGTCATCGAAAACATCACAAAGCCGCTTTGTGAAGATGAGCGGCAGAATGAATTCTTTGAATTTCGCAGCATCCTTCGCGCCGCGGATCGAACATGCGGCATCCCAGATCCACGCCTCAAGCGATTTGCCGTTCCCGTTCCCCATGCCCACTCATCCTATCATTTTCCGGCTTATCCCAATGACCACGGAAAAAGGTTGCCGGAAACGGGCAACTTCTTTCCGTTCCCCGCTTGTCCGCCAATATTTTTCCGCCGTTGAATAACCCTCGGCTTGACTTGGCGAACGGAAATGTTCTTCTTTTGTTCTTGATGAGTCAAGGCCCCGACGACGAGTGCGGCCAGCTCCATACGCTCGGCCTCCTAGAGCAGTTGCGCGCACAAAGCAGCGAGCTCTGGGGCCGCTCGTCGAAGCTTTATTTCCGCGTGGACGAGCTGCTCCGGCAGCTCGCCAATCCCAACCTGCATGACATCGCCAACATGAGTTACCGGGTCGAGCTGTGGGATAGGCACGCGGACCGAATCCGATGGACTGTTGCGGCTTCGGGCTCGATCGTGCTCGCACACGCGGCGTTTGAGGCCGCGACGAAGGAATGGCCCCAGGAACGCTTCACCTTGCGCCAAGGTATTATGCTCATTCGCGAGCATCCCGACAGAAAAGCCCAAATCTGACCGTCTGACCTGAACATGGGGATACGGACATGAATACCGTATCCCCCAGCTGTATCCGGCGCGATTTTACAAATTCGTTCCATTGTTCAATGCTTTCCCGAAACGAGCATTGAGCGTTACAACTCCGACTTCGGCCTAGTCTTCAACCGGCCGAAGTCCCAATCAGTGCATCGTGCCATCTCTATTCGAGATTGACCCACCAGCAACGGACTGCCGTCCGTTGTGCTTCGCACTAGGGGTCAATCTCTTCATAAAGGAGGAGGCTTAAGAGAGGAGATAAAAAGAGAATACAGAGGAACAAAATGCAAAGGAGACCAATTAGCACGTGATTCCGCTCCAAAATCCGCGATCAACGTTCCAGTTATCGCGTGATAAAGATTCCTCTTTCGAAGCAAAACTTTCATTGCCAAAATCACCCATAGACCGAAATCTAGAAATCAGCAACTTTCAAAAACATCGTTTGGCAAATTCCAAAAAATCAGCTTTTGAAAAAATTTCATCGCGCGATTTGACGACGCTCGAAACTCAATTGCCAGCGCTTGAGGCGTTGTAACAAAAGTTGATCGGTTCGACATAGCATAGCGTCACCGTCAGACGCTCCGCATTCCACACCATACCGCACGGTTACAACGGTATTTTTTGCTTTTACTTCCCGTGTCCTCTTCAACAAGAGGACATTCAGGATGAGCCTCCTCAAAGCCTGCAAGTACCGAGTCATCTACGCCGATCCTCCCTGGCCCGAATACGGAGGTGGAAAAATCAAGCGGGGCGCCGACCGGCACTACCGGCTCATGTCGTTGGATGAAATTCTCCGACTCGGAGATGCCTTCCAGTCGCTTCTAGATGACGACGGCTGTCATTTGTACCTGTGGGTGACAAACACTCACCTGGCTAACGGCTTTCGTGTAATGGAGCGGTGGGGGTTCAAATACAAAACGACGATCACATGGGTTAAGGACCGTTTCGGACTGGGGCAATACTACCGAGGCCAGACCGAGCATTGCCTCTTTGGGGTCCGGGGCCGGCTGCCATATCGAACCTTGAAGGACGGTAAGCGAGCACAGGGCGTCACCGCCATCAGTGCCCCGCGTGCGGCGCATTCCGCGAAACCGGACGAGATGCGCCGCATGATTGAGCGCGTTAGCGACGCCCCCCGGTTAGAGCTGTTCGCACGCAGGAAGTCTCTGGGATGGGATGTGTGGGGCAACGAGGTTCGTTGCGACGTACAGATCGCGGCGTAGGGCTCCAATGCAAGCTTACAAGCGCCGCTCACGCATGCACCGCCTCAGCGCGGGAAAACGCATTGCATTGACCGACCGGGATATAGAGCTGTTCAAGCTGTTGAACCGCTATCGCTACCTTCGCTCAAACTTCCTGTACTCCTTCCTCGGCGGCAATTCCGAAACACGCTTCAAGGAGCGGCTTGGCCATCTCTATCACGACGGCCGGTACATCAATCGCCCGCCGCAACAGTGGCAGTTTGCGAATTGCCGTCACATGCCCCTCATCTACGAGCTTGACGACAAGGGCGAGCAGGTGCTGCGGCAACACGGCCTTATTCAGGCCGACAGCCCCTTACTCTCGAAAGGTCGGGCGGGGGCATGCCGTCAGTTCGCCCACGAATTGATGATTTGCGATTGCATCGCATCCATAGAGCTTGGGGTGCGCGAGGATCGCGATCTGCGGTTCATTTCATGGCAGGAGATCATCGCCAAGGCGCCGGAGATGACGCGCAGTCTGCACAATCCCTTCGAGCTTCCCGTTTCGATCTCGCATGCCTTCTCAAATGCCAAGGATGTGCAACGGGCTGACATCAAGATCGTGCCTGACGCACTGTTCGGCCTGGAATATACCGGGCACGGTCAGAAGTCGTATCGGTTCTTCGTTCTTGAGGCGGACAGGGGTCAAATGCCGGTCGCGCGCTCGAACTTGCGCCAGAGCAGCTATTTGCGAAAGATTTTGGCCTACCGAGCGATCGCGACGCAGAACCTTCACAAATCCCACCTCGGGATTCCAAATTTCCTTGTGCTGAACGTCATCACCAATGAGCGGCACATGAACAGCATTATGGCGCTGCTCGATGAGGTAACCGCCAAAAAAGGAAGCCAGACGTTTCTCTTCAAATCGATCTCGACGCTCGGGGATTTTCGAATGGCACCGGCGCCCACGCCTCACATCCTCACGGCGCCCTGGCAACGCGTGGGCTGCGATGAGTTCAGCATCAACAAAACGTGAGTGTGCAACCTCGCGCTTCCTCACAGACCGCTCCGCCTCACGCCATCACATACCGAACGTTTACAGCCAAATCTCGCGCGGCTACTTCACGCGCGCGTCCAACAGAAAGGAGTCGAATGGAAAACGTACCCACTGCAATCAGCGTAGCCGCGCTCATCGTCGCCTTCGTCGCCGTAGCGTTGAACAGGCGATCAGGTGAGCTCCCGAAGGAGAAGAAGACCCGCAAGAAGCGCCAGCCAAAGGAGGTGACACAGGAGGCGTAGAGACTGGAGGCCGCACGTTGCGGCCTCTTTCATTTGTATAGGCCGACACCGTGCGCTCCGAGCCTAGGGTGAGCCTAAGATTTTGGAAGAGTCGCAGAAGTGCCTGATTTTATTGGTAGCGGAGGACGGATTTGAACCGCCGACACACGGATTATGATTCCGCTGCTCTAACCAGCTGAGCTACTCCGCCACGCTAAGATGTCCGACTTCCGAAGCCGGCCGAACATACGCCGGCGCGGGAGCAAGCCGCACCGGCTGGCGAGATTTAGGGTAGTTTTCCGCAGTTTCCAAGGGGCTACTTTCGCCCGTAATGCCCTGGCCCTACCGCGGCTGGCGGCATCCCGCGCCCCGCCCGGCATGGTGGCGAGGAAAACGCGTGCCGGTTCATTCGTCGCCGACGTAGTCAGCCGACCGGCGCCGGTTTTCTCTTCCGCACCACGATGCCGGCTGCGGACACCCTCGATCCCAAACCGTAAGCGGCCCGCGGCGGCGCTTAGCTCATATAGCGAACGACGAAATAGAGATCCAGGAACAGGAAGACCAGATAAGCGAGGCCTAAGATAATAGCCTGTGCGAGTTCGCCCGGAACGGAGTAAAGCACGAGTAGCGTGCCGCCGATTTGACCGATATCGACAGCGATCCATGTCCCCGGGATCAGCGGGCTCGTCGATCGCGGCAGGGCGAGCACCGACCAGACGAAGCCGACGGCAATGAAATAAATGGCGTGCCACATCAAGATGGCGACGCTGCCGGTGCTCTGCGTCAGCAGCAGCGCCAGGATGCCAAAGACGATCAGGAACAAACAGGTCGACGAACAGCAAGCAAAGATTGTCCGATTTGGGCGGGGTGGTTACCGTGTTGCCGCCGGTAACGGCGGTCTTGGCAACGTAGACATAGTTCAAATGGGCGGCGCTGCCGACGATGTAGCGCAACAGCAGCGCGACGACCGCAAGGCTGCACCACGTTCCCCAATAAGAGAGCCAGCCCAGGCCGTGATAGGTCGCCAGATTTTGCTTGGAAAACAGGAAATCCTTGAAGAAAAAGGAGAGCGTCGCGCCGGTATAAACGGCGAACAACGCCAGCGTCTTTTCGACGATTTGCTTGTAGTCGGGCATGGCATGCGGATGGCATGGGTCGAATGGCATGACGGTCCTCCCCTGCAGTGGACTGAATAGTAGCGGCAGTGCCGCCAGATTGTAGATTAAATAACTACAACTTCTTCGCCGCCGTGCCGGCGGCTGGCAAAAATTCGCCACCGAGGCGGCCGAAGCGGATCAGCGAGAAATGCCCGAGCGGCGGCATCGGCCGGCGCTCGATGACCTGGATGCCGCCGTGCGCTTGCGCCCAGCGCGCGAGCCGCTCCCAGTGGAATTCCGGCCGCCAGCCGAGCCGGCGGGCGAGCGGCGCGAAGACGCCTTCCAACCAGGCGCGCAGCCCGGTCTCGGCGCCGAGATGGTTGATCAGGACGATCTCGCCACCGGGTTTGAGCACGCGGGCGAACTCGTCCAGCGTCGCCTCCGGATCCGGCACCGCGGTGATGACGTATTGGGCGACCACGACGTCGAAGGCGCCGTCCTGAAACCCCAGGTGCTGCGCGTCCATCACCGCGAGGCCGTCGACATTGGTGAGGCGGTGCTCGGCGACGCGCGCCCTCGCCTTGCGCAGCATCGGCGCCGACAGATCGACGCCGACGAGGCGATTGGTCCAGGCATAGTCCGGCAGCGACAGGCCGGTGCCGACGCCGACTTCGAGAATGCGGCCGCCGATGCGCTCGGCCGCGGCGATCGAAGCCTTGCGGCCGCGCTCGAACACCGCGCCGAACACCAAGTCGTAGACCGGCGCCCAGCGCGCATAGGCCTTGGCGACGGTGTCCTTGTCGAGCTCTGCCCCCGCCATCGCGCGCTTTCGTAGTCCCATGCATCGTCGTCGTCGCGAGCGCGCTCCCTCTCGCCGGAGGGGAGAGGGTCGGGGTGAGGGGCTTCGGGCGTTTCAGAAAATAATCCGAAGCGTCCGAACCCCTCATCCTGTCCTTCTCCCCTGCGGGGAGAAGGGACGCAGCGTCACTCCTGCGACTATCTTGCGACAGCCATGGCAGTCACGCGTTTCGTTTCGACGGCGGCGACCGTGCTCGCGATCATGCCGCCGCCGAGCACGCGAGCCTGGCCGACGCCTGCGTCGTAGAACGCGCAAGCCTGGCCGGGCGACACGCCGTCTTCGCCGCCGATCAGCTCGACTTCGACGGCGCCGCCGGCGCCTGAGCGCAGCCAGGCCGGCTGCGGCGGCCGCGTCGAGCGCACCTTG